>Ga0209611_10003991_pt1 | contig 25347 bp, 16 predicted proteins | sample S1TSphgellanicum_3_FD_187693 | JGI IMG/M metagenome (GOLD analysis project Ga0209611, IMG submission 187693) | Host-associated microbial communities from peat moss isolated from Minnesota, USA - S1T2_Fc - Sphagnum magellanicum MG (SPAdes) (version 2) | ecosystem: Host-associated > Plants > Peat...
TCTATGCACAACACTAGAATAAACCATGTTCAACTTCTCAATTCTTCCACATCTAGGTAGTGTACCATGTGAATTCAGAAAGCTCATATACCCCAATTGTTCAACTATGTTTACTCAAATAATAATAATATTAATTAATAGGTTTTGGAATTTTTATTAATGTCAAATTAGAGATCCAATCATGATGTTGAGAAAGTGTGACAAGTTATTTTAAGTGCCATTGGCTGGATAGAAAGAAAGCCGACATGCAAGATGTTTGGAGTAGCTAGTGCCACCCCCATATGGTGTCAATTGTATAGCTTGTATAGCTTCAAATTTCAGAGATTTTGAATCTTAAATAAATGCCATTTGTTTTTGCATAAAATTTTGAATTCAAATGTTTGGGGTTTAAATCTTTACTAAGCTGTGAAATAATCAAAACTCCAAATATTTGTAAGATTCAAAATCTTTGAAATTTTTGGATTTGAAAGGTTTTGGACTGAAAGGGTTTTGTTTTCTCAAATTTCTAAATGGTTTCTTGTTCCGATCAAGGGGGAGTAAGTTATGTTCTTGGGTGCCTTTGAATTTGTTGTTGGTAGATGTGAATACCAACTTTTGTTTCAGTGGGCTACGAGGACAACCATGTGAGATATGGGGCCAAAAAAATCCAAAGCGCACATGAGTCATCTGGTTCAACTCAAGGAATCCATGTGCCAAAGCCATGGTTTAGGGTTTCTGATTTTGACAATTTTGCAACACATAGCTTTGGATGCAAGTCATTCTTTTAAGTTTTGGACATTCAAAACCCATGTAGAATGAATGCAATTTGGGGTTTATTGTTGGTTGGGCTTGCTGGGACCATGGAAGGATGTAGTTTTGTGATTTGGTCCCACATTTTGACAAATGTTCACCATGTGTTCCTGTGAACTGCAGAGTGCATTTTTTTGGGAGAACTTCATGGAACAGCTCATATTGCCATTGTTGTTACCTATTGTTTGAAGTTTGTGATTGCCATAAGGGGCAGATCCATTCGTTTCATGTGCTATAAATGGCAAGCAACAATCTATATATTAAGATATGGGTTTGTTTGTATAGCCTCACGCCTGAGGGTGAGGGCATAGGGTGCATGAGGGCAGAGGGTGTATGAGGCAAGAGTTAAGTGCAAGTCAATTTGCATAATGCTATGGAGAGTGAGGGTCTCATGCTTTTCACAAAGCTTGTGCACCATAAAAACACAAACACCTGCTCATGGGGTGGAGGAATAATTGTGCACTATATAACATGCCCCCACAAGTTATGCTTAAAAACATTGATAGTGCACTCTAGTATGTCCTCAAATTGCACTTCACATGTTTTTTGTCCATTCTAACTTGCCCCCCTCAAGTTACACTTCTAAGAGGTTTATAGTTCATGAAGAGACTTGTTTTATGATTGCAATTTACAAATCTATATATTTTTGTTTGTTTGGATATGACCACTCACTAACCCTCCCTCTTATATTGTGGGCCCTCCAATTTGCTCTTGGTGTCACCAAAAAGCCCTTCACAACGCTATGTGCACATTTGTTGTTTCACAATTGTCGACCAGCAAAATTCATTGAATTTAGAGTGGTTTTTAATCTATGTAAAGTATATTATGAAATAAAAAATGGTTTTTTCATTATAACTCTGAAGCAGGGTTTTTTTTTCTTTTTCAATTTTGTGATGTAGCTCAAGTGATGATCATCCATAGCATGATTTAGCCACATTTGGCTACTTACTAGATATGAAAGTAGGAAAAAACCAGAATTCTTCTGTATTCTTGGCTACCTACTGGAACTTATCATAAAAATCTTACAATTTGGGATTTTTTTTTCTTTTGAAATCTGGCGAATGTGGGTAATTTTTTCCATGAAAATCCTTTGTAGGGATTGAAATCATACTTTTCAGGTCAAAATTTCGCGAAATTTTGCCCCAAAAAATATAAAGCACTGCTCTGAAGTTAAGCCAATTTAACCAGAATAATATTGAGATGGGCGACATAATGGGAGGTTTGATATATCTGGGCCAAGGGGGCAAGGGCAACAATCTAGTCCCCTTGAAAAGACAACCAAATGCCTTACAAGTTGGGAACAGAAATGAAGGATGGAATTCTTTAGTTCATTATTAATATGTCCAGTAATAATTCAAAGTGGTAAAACTTGTGACCAGCTATAACAATAAATCATTTGCATTCACTTCATCCACTTAGGGCAACCAAAGAATGGCATTATTTTCATCCATTTAGAATGATGAAATAACACATTTAGGAAAGTGTGTGGTGGATGAGAGATGGATGCTGCTATTAGTTGTGCAAGTACTATCAGCACAAATATACACACAACAAAAAAAACAAGAAGTAGGTACTCTAGTACCCTTTTAGGTTCTATTATATTATTATTATTATTATTGACAATTTAAATTTTCTAGAAATTACTTATCTGAAACATCAAAAGTTATGGAAATTAAATCCATCAAGATTTTATTTTATTTTATTTTTGGCACAAATGAAACTTCCTCAAGATTTTTGAGAACTTGGAATTTATGTGTAGGATGTATTTAATTTCTATCATTTAATTTTTTCATTATTCAATATTTAATGGGTAGGTGATTTCCTAATTGCTCACCAACCTATGGGTAGGTAACTTTTGCAAGAGCTACAATGTTTATTATGACTCATTTAAGTTGTTGGATAAAGTGGAGTCCATTTTGTTTGCAACCAAGAATTATGAAGAAAATTATCCAATACTTCTTTCTTAATGAGATCTTGTCGTCAAGCATTAAGTGCAACAATTAATCATCATAATCAAATATTTATATTTAGCCAAAAAACTCCATAAATCATCATTTTTTGAAAAAAAAAAATTATTCGACACTTAGCCAAGATTAAGTACTATGGTTGTTAGGGGAAAAAAATATTCAAAATTGGGGACGTGTTCAAACATCTCGTCTTCATCCATTAGAAAAGTGCCTTGTGGATGAGAGATGGATGCTGCTTCATCCATTTAGAGCAATGGAATAACACATTTAAAAGAGTGCCTCGTGGATGAAAAATGGATGATGCTATTAATATTAGCACAAATATACACACATGAACAAAGGACAGGAACTCGATATCGGAGTACCTTTTTGGGTTATGTGATAATTGTATATATATATATATATTTGCCAATATTGAATTTTTAAAAAAAATATTCATCCAAAACATCTAGAGTTAAAGAATTAGCCGACTATTTACCAAGATTTTCGGAATTTAAAATACTTGTGTAAGTTGTATTTAGAGTTAATTATTTTCTTTGTTTTCAATATTTAATATCTAATAGCTAAATGATTTATTAGTTGCTACCTACATATTTTTACTAGTAGGTAGAATTTCTATTATGACTCACTCAAGTTGTTGAATAAAATATTTATACATACACCTAACTCCAATGTCTAGTATGACTCATTCAAGTTGGTGGATGAAGTGGAGTCCATGCGCTTGCAACCAAGAATTGTAATGAGAAGAGAAAATTAGGCAATACTTCTTTTTAATGAGATCTTTCTTGAACATTTAAGTGGAATAATTATTTTTTTTCTTATTTATTAATCATGATGTAATTGATTTTTAAAATTTTGATATCATATTATCATTTTTATTACCAAACTTGATTTTTAAAAAAGGAAAAATAATTATTCAGCACTTAGCCAAATAAGGTAACACAATAGTTAGGGGGGAAAAAGAAATTTAAATTGGGGAAAAACAACTTAGATATGTAAAATGGAATCAAGGAATTCCATTGGCTACAAAGGACAAAATTTAATAAGCTATCCAACATCTCCTCCTCATCCATTTAGAACAATATAATAACACATTTATGAGATATGGATGCTGCTTCATCCATTTAGAGGATTGGAATAACACATTTAGAGAAGTGCCTTGTGGATGAGAGATGGATGATACTATTAGTGCGCAAGTATTAACACAAACACAGAAAAGACAAAGGAGATGAATTAGGTACCTAATTAGTAAAACAAAAAAATTATTAAAAATGGGCAAGAAGAACTTAGGCAGAATATGGAATCAAGGAATTTCATTGGCCACAAAAAGACAAAATCTCATAAACGCTGCTCAAACCTCTCCTTTTCATCCATTTCAAACGAGAGATGGATTGCTGCTTCATCCATTTAGAGCAATGGAATAACACATATAGATGAGTGCCTTGTGGATGACAGATGGATGATATCTATGAATAGACATGACAAAGGACAAGAATTAGGAATTATAGTACCTTTTTCAGGTTTTGTGATAATTATATTATTTTTGACCATGCTGAATTTTTTAGAAATTATTCCAAGTTAAGGGAATTATATTATTGTTCATCCCAAACTTGAAATAGTTGTGTAGGTTCTATTTAGGGTTCTTTTTAGAAATATTTAATAAATTAAATAATTATTAATTGCTTACCTACCCATATTTAGTAGTAGCGACAATGTTTATTGTTTTATACTCACTTTAGTTGTTGGAGAAAGTGGAGTTCCAAATTGCTTGCAATGAAAAATTATGTTGAATAAAGAAAATTGGGCAATACTTCTCTTTTAATGAGATTTTTTCTTAACTAATTAACTGCAATGAAAATCATCATGTGATCACTTTTTTTATTTACATATTGCATTAAGCCAAAAATTCAAGAAAATCATTTTTACTACCAAATTTGATTTGGTAAAATAATTATTATTTGGCACTTATTTAGATAAAGTACTAAAAGTCTAATATACTAAGGGGAATTTTTTTATAAAATTTTTTTGGGGAAAAACAACTTAGATATAAAATGGAATCAAGGAATTTCATTGGCCACAAAGGACAAAATTTCCTAAGCGCTCCAACGTCTCCTTTTCATGCATTTAGAACGACGACGAAAAATAATAACACACTTAGAAAAGTGCCTTGTGGATGGAGCACTACTTCATCCATTTAGAGCAATGGAACAACAAATTTAGAGAAGTGCTTTGTGGATGAGAGATGGATGATACTATTAGTGTGCAAGTATTAGCACAAACGCAGACACGACAAAGGAGAAGAATTAGGTACGTACCTACTTACTTTGGGGGGAAAAAAATAATTAATTTTTTTGGGGAAGAACAACTTAGATATAAAATGGAATCAAGGAATCTCATTGGCTACAAAAGACAAAATTTCAGTAGCTCTCACACGTCTCCTTCTCTTGATATTGTTGTGCTTTCTATGTGCTCCGCGTTGTCATGCTCCGCGTTGTTGCGGCCACATAGAAAGAGGAGATCCTTTGGCGAAAAGAGAGCGAGAGAGAGAGAAGAGAGAGAGAGAGAGCTCCTTTTTCTCTCGAGGCGTGGCGTTGTCGTGTTCAGTTCCGTGTTTTGAATTCTCAGTTTCATCATCATCAGACTTCTGGTGTTCCATTGCAATCGATTTGTTGTCTGTTTTGGTGCGGAACAAGTACCTATTCTGCTCTCTCTCGATTTCGTCTTGGTGGATGGTTAGCACGGCACATGTGTTTCGCCTAAGTACCTAACTCCTCGTGCGAAAACAAAGGTCTGTTGATGTATAATTCCTGGAAATTTGTCTGTCTGTCCGTCTCCTTTTCATGCTCTTTTTTCTCCTTTTCTTTTGCATCTTGAATTTCTGAATCATCTCCATTTGCAATGTCTACGGTCGAAATTATGCGTGGAACTGGGATTTTCATACGAGCTATGGTTTATGTCTCTTGTGTTCTGTCAGTCTTCTTTTTTGTGGTTTTTATGAGAATACACACATGTCGGCGTGACTTGGAGTTACGAGCTGATTTTGTACTGGATTTCCTCTTTTTGCTTTCTCTCGGATTCGGTGTCTCCAGTTTACCTTGTTGTCGTGGCGCCGTTTTTTTCCTGACCGTATAGACTACCTTCTTGCTGGAGTTTGTAGGTCTATTTCCTTCGGAATTCGGTTCTAAAATCTGAGAAAGAGCCGAAAGTGCGGTTCAGACTCTCGGTTGTCAATCGAGTGGTGTCATTCTTGTGCTTCTTCCTGGTTTCTGGTGTCCTTTGGTTTCAATTCGGAAGCACCTGACTGAAGTAGTCGACGTGCATCTGTGTGTTTTCCAGCCCTTTTTCTGTTGTGCGCGAAGTAAGGAGGCGGCTGTAGCAGATCGTTCTCTGTATCAGCATCCGACGGTTCCAAAGCTAATGTGAATAGTTGGCTACGAGTGCCTAGAAGCACAGAAGAATACGGCAACACTTGTTTGCTGTTCGAGCTTAGGGCTCTACGTGCTGTAGCGCATCTGCTTGTTTATTGAGGGCGGCGATGAGCGTTGGCGTGGAATGCCTTGGATCTAAGCCCCGCTGGTCGCAACGGCATGAGGAAACACACTAGACCAGCAGGTTGGGTGCCCGCTACCCTCATTCTTTCCAGTTTCTCCATCTGTTTTGCTGCCAACAAAGATTGATACCCGGATTTCTGTTGGAACACTCAAAGATTGATGTCTGGATGGAAGGAGTAGGGATTTCTTTGACTCGGTTTGGAAAGGTTGCAAGCAGTCCTACTATGGACAACTTGATGTGATCCAACTGAGAGCCAGACAGCTCTGGATAGACAATGTGGATTTGTTTCTAACTTTGCTGTTGACATTGCACCACAAAGATTGGCACTCAAATCGTGTCCAAATATAGTGTTTTATTCTGGCTTGAAGAATCCTGTGATCACACACATATATGAATCGGTGCCCACAGAGATCAGTCCAGGAGCAGATCTGATTGTTACCATGATGTGAAATTCCTACAGTAGAATATATTTGAGAAGAGGTTGTGTTGATTCATAGTCTGCAAGATTGAAGAATTTCAGGGCGTAGTTCATCACTTCAGTAGTTCATATTCACTTGTTCATTTCAAGTCAATGTATGTCCATGGTTCAAGATTGTCTGCAATGTATAGGCCTGTGTACACAACCGTGCTCATCCCTCAGGCTAACATTTATTTGTGCACTTCTGTGGTTTGGCAGGTTTGACGTACAAAAACTTCAGGAAAGAGCGAGCACAGCTTTAGTCATTTCCATCTTGTGAAAGGTCAGGGTTTAGGGTTTAGGGTTTAGCACAACAAAATGAACATCACAAGTGTGCGCACCCGGGTGGGTAAATACGAGCTTGGCAAAACACTTGGAGAGGGTACATTTGCCAAGGTTAAGTATGCCAGGAACAGGGAGACTGGTGAAAGTGTTGCCATAAAGGTGCTGGATAAGGAAAAGATTCTCAAGCATAAGATGGTTGAGCAGGTTGGAAGTCTGGAGCTCCTAACTGTTTTCAAAGCCTCATGGACCCATTATCAATCTATTTAGAAATAATGCAGCTAAAGTAAGATGATGCTAGCTCAATCTCTTACTGTCTTTAGAAGGGGTGTCTGCAGTTTCAGTCTTCAAGTTAGAGCATGCATTGGCACTGCTAAGTTTGAAGCCAATTGTGGCCTTGGGTTAGTTATGCATAGACCTGGACCTTTTGGTGCATATAAAGCAGAGTGATGATGCCTGTGCAATATCACCATAGGATTGGATCTTTTTTTCATATGGGGATGGATTTTGTTGCTGACTCTTGGACAGATCAAGCGAGAAATCTCAACTATGAAGCTTGTCAAGCACCCAAATGTGGTGCAGCTTTTGGAGGTAATCATGTATAAGCTTGAACTTAGTGCAATTAAGCATAGCTAGATGGAGAATTGTGAGTTCAAGATTCTCTCTTAGTTATGTCTTTTATGTGTTGGGCCAGTCCAATTGATTTTTTTTTGTTTCACCTCTTGTTTCTTATTAAACATGCTGATATGCCTTTGTTCTTAAGCACTGCTTTGATGACTGGCCTTGCAGGTGATTGCAAGCAAGACAAAAATTTACATTGTGTTGGAGTATGTCACCGGTGGCGAGCTCTTTGACAAAATTGTAAGTATGCACTTGTTCTGATAATAGTGCTATTATGGATGTCCTAGTTTTTGGATGACATTACAGGAACATTCTACCAAGTTTAGAAAGGGGCAGGTAGTGGGAGATTCTGAGGGGCGTGAATCTACACTACATATAGGTCAAAGGGTTTTCAGTATCTCTTGCTTTCTATCACACAATAATGTTGATTATATTGTTTGCATGTCACTTATTTTGTTATGTTTGGCTAGGTTCACCAAGGGCGATTGAATGAGGAGGACTCAAGGAAATACTTCCAGCAGCTGATAGAGGCAGTTGACTATTGTCACAGTAGGGGTGTTTACCATAGAGATCTCAAGGTTAGTCATTTACAATTCTGGTTCCTTTCTTTATAAGTAAAATATGACCACATTCTTGAAGTCATGCCCACACTATGTACTTCTGCGTAATGATTGGTGATGCAATGCAGGAAAGGTTCTTCTGTTAGTTGTGGTGAATCTAGTATTGTGCTGTGGCAGGCTTTGTTTGCTTCTGTATCCTTGGGTAACTATAGACAAAGATTAATTGACATGGGTCATGGTGCAAGTGTCATGGTTTAGTTGTACTATCCACAGGTGACGATCCAGTTTTAGAGAGAGGTCACATTGCATTTTGTATGCAGATATACATGGGTGACTCTGAGATTTCTAGTCAGACTGCATGACAACACACAATCTCAATTCATAAAGACTAGTGTACACTGGAGCCAGTGTTGTACAGTTGACTACTGGGAGATAGTCTATCTTCCTTTGAACTAGACCTAGGGTTTCCCACTAGAAGATGAATGCTTAAAGCTTACTAATGGCTTGTGGGGCTTGAGCAGCCAGAGAACTTGCTGTTGGACTCCAATGGGAATCTGAAGATTTCAGATTTTGGGCTAAGTGCTTTACCTCAACAAGTTAGAGTAAGTCCTGGATAAAACTTCTTTTGTGTTTTTGGAATTGATGCCCTGATTGTCAGTTCTAGTTCAGAGTTGTATGAGTGTTGATTTGGCACTCCTCGTCTTCAGAAGGATGCTCAATACACACTGTAACTTCTAATGTGGAATCACCTTTTCTTTTGTACTTTTGCCAAGGTTCCATTATGGCCTAGCTAGACAGGTTGGCATTCGATTGTGAAGCCAGGGCATTCTCTCACTTGGCTGATACTTCTTGCAGGAGGATGGTTTACTGCACACAGCCTGTGGAACTCCAAACTATGTGGCTCCCGAGGTTGGTCATGCCTACCGTACAAACCTTGTAGCTGCACATGTGGATTTAGACATCAGTTGTCTCTTTTCAGTTGTGCATCAAGCTTAACCTTTGGCTAGTTAGCATAGAATTCATTGTCTTTGGTTCAGTAAGGTACTCAGTAATACTTCAAGAGAGCAATCATGCCTTGTTTCATTCCAGCAGTTCAGTTGTTCCTCTGTGCTATCTGACTATAAGACTAGTGGATATCTGGACTGAATCGCTTACATAGAGGGAAATGCAATTTGTTCTTCATAGGTGATCAATGACAAAGGCTATCATGGGGCATCAGCTGATATATGGTCCTGCGGTGTTATCTTGTTTGTGCTGATGGCGGGCTATTTACCTTTTGATGAAGCAAATCTCATGACTTTGTACAAAAAGGTATCTGCAATCTCTCTTTTTGTTGGAGTGTTGTGACAGTCTTATTCACGGTTCAACTGCACAAATATGCCATTAGTGGTCTCACTTTTGATATGTTCTTCAACTTCTATCTGACAGATTGGGCTGTTTGTCCTTTCTGCAGATACATCGAGCAGAGTTCACCTGTCCGAGCTGGTTCTCACCAGGTGCTCGGAAGTTGATTTTGAAGATACTAGACCCAAACCCAAAAACTGTAAGCCTCCATGTTTGTCTTGATCAATGTTGATTTCTAGTTGGCATATTGTTATGCATACAGCTCTGGCATGGAGTAAATTTGTTATGGTGTCTGTATGCATTAAATGACTTCTAGAATTGCAGATAGCAGTTTACTGACTGTTGCTGCTGTGACTTCTTCTAAGCTCAACAATGTCTGTTGACTAATGCAGCGGATAACTGCAGCAAAAATCTATAAAAATGAGTGGTTTAAGAAGGGCTACACACCTTCCAAGCTGAGTGAGAAGGAGGATGTCAACCTTGATGATATTGATGCAGTTTTCAATGAGTCAAAAGTAAGATCTCCATTTAGTACTTCCCTGACCAAACAGCAGGAAATGTATCTTGCCATGGCTGTGTCATCATCAGTCACTCTGTTGGTGTCCAGTGCAGGCTTGGAGGTTGTTGGTATGATTACTTGCATTGACATGGAGTTTCTGTTAGCTTGCCATAGAAATGTTAGGGTAGAGTTTGGAACCAGCAGAAAGGGAAATAATCCCCTGTGTCCCACTGTCCAATTGCATCCTGTTGGCCTGATTGAATGTCAAGGAGAGGCCCTCACTCTTGATTTTGTCTTTTTGAGAGCAGGAACACATGGTGACAGAACAGAAAGAGACAAAGCCAGTGATACTCAATGCATTTGAACTGATCTCACTTTCACCTGGACTCAACCTTTCTGGCCTGTTTGAGACACCACAGGTGTGTTGGTGGCAGATTCCTTAATTAGTTTTAGGTTGACCAGTTTCTGTCAGTGGTTTCAATACATTGTCTTCAAGAATAAACCTCTGAAGGTGCTGGTTTAGGCCTTGCACCCTACCCAATGAGGTCACTTGTGTGGATGCTGTTGTGGTACCAGTGACACTATGCTGTGAAATTTCTGTCTATATGGAGAGGTAAGTGCCATTGGTCAAGAGGTTTTACTGTTGTACATGGGGCACTGCAGGATTTGGAGAAGAGGGAGACACGATTTACAAGTAAGAGACCAGCAAAGGAGATCATTTCTACTATTGAAGAGGCTGCAAAGCCACTTGGCTTTAATGTACAGAAGCATGACTACAAGATGAAATTAAAGGGAGATAAGCATGGCAGGAAGGGACATCTGTCTGTGGCCACAGAGGTGTGGTCTTGTCTTTGCCATTTGTGTGGAATATCTCAGTTGTTTCCAAATTGCAGTGTTTGATTGATCTTCTTTCATCCATAGATAAGTTTCGAAGGGTTGGATGTAACTTTGCCGGCAGGTATTTGAGGTTGCACCATCTCTTTACATGGTAGAGCTGCGGAAATCCAATGGAGACACACTGGAGTATCACAATGTAAGTGTACATGTCAATGCCAATGCAATTTTATCACAAATGCACTCTATGGCATCTTCACATATGGGAAGCTATCGTTTGGAAATAAAGATCTCTGTAAATGGGTGATATTCTTACTTATTATGTAGAGTAATAGTGGACAGTATTGCAGTTTTCGCTGAAATTTGAATGGATTGGTTATCTCATGGCTCGCAGTTCTACAAGAATCTCTCCAAGGGTCTTCGAGACATTGTTTGGAAAGTGGAGGATGATACGAAAGAAAGTGCTTGCAGCTTGAAGGATTCAAAACTTCAATTTGTTTCCTGCAAATCAAACAATCCTTTGCTTCAGAGGACCTAAATGATTGAGCAAGCTCTTGTCAATGCTACAAGATAACAAGTTAAGAAACAAAATATGGGATGGAGAGTATGAGGTTTTGGGGCATGTAAGTTCTGGTTCAGAACCAGGACACTTTTTCTCGCAAAATCTGCTGTTTGAAGGTCTCTTTCAAGCTAGCAAAGCCTCTTTTGTATGCCTAATCTGATGGATCATCCAACAAAGTTGACAGTTTCTGTAAGATTTGCTATAAACCATGATGCAGCAGCAGCAGCAGCTATGGAATGATGCTTATAAGAAACATGTGTTGGTTTCGATTCTTTATCATGAATAGCTTAGATTTTATCAATTCAATAATCCTCTCATATCATACGTGATGGAAACTATGTACAAATTACACTGGTAATTTGACAAATTTTGGTTGTGAGTATATTTGGCTGGCCTTGTGGGTACTCAATGATGACTGTCTGTTTTACCTTGCAGATAAGAATACTAGGTTAGTGTGATTACTTATGCCTGTTGTAACTCATGCACCAGGGACTTCAATGACATTGATGTCAGGGTTTACCTGTGGCTCTTTAAAGCCAAGGACTTCAAAAGTGTTGAAGTCCCCATTGTATGTAACATGATATCTCTCTGACTCTATAGATTCATCCCTAGCTGAACATTGGCAGAGAAGTGGGCAATGATCTAATGAACAGCTTAGTGTTTTCTTTGAAGTACAAGGAAGCCATGGAAGCTTGTGTGTTGGGGGCCAGGCAGGGGCAGGTGCATCTCCAGGCTGCAAGTTGCTACACCCTTGTTGGTATTGCACAGTGGTGTGACGAAGGTGAGTATAATCTACCTAGCTTTTGATAACAGCTGGATGGATGTTTTTTTCTGCAATGTGTTTTGTACTATCATTTTCTTCTTGTCAAATGATCCCAGGCTATCTTTCAACACCTTGAGGGACCAATGTTCAGAGTGGTCATCACAAGGATTGTGCAGGTCTTGTAAAATCTTCAATCTCACAGGAACCAATGCCAATTCTCACATTATTTCAGACAAGATTTTATAGACAAGCCATACTCAAACCCTTGAACCCTGACCCTACATATGTTTACTTTGGAAGATAGTGCAATTTTTGAGTGTGCATGTTGCAAGCTGTCGGGGTTCCAGAGAATTTAAAGATGAGAGGTTGGAATGTGGAGCACCATGGCAACTGATCTCTGGTTGTGTTTCTTGTCTGGAAAGGAAAGGTACGCTTTCAGAATTCTTGTAGGGAGATTCCTTGGTCATGTTGTTTGTGAAGCTCAACTGCAGTAGAGTGAACAATCAAATTCAAGAAAGCTCTCTCATTTCATAGAGATTCATTTTAAAAGTCTATTGAGAGCTTTTTTCCTTTGATGGTCATTGGCAATACTGGGATGAGGTGACTAAAGTTTGGTTGAAATGTTTTACTTTTCAGTGAGATCTCCAATTGGTGGGCCTCTGCACCAGCAAGATTATTATAAAAAAATTGTCTCAGCCTTGTGACACACTTCATCAACTGGTTTGTACACACTCATTGTTTACTTATTGATGTGTCTGCTAGTAGTGTTTTTGGCCCTCTGTTTGTTGTGATCCATGTATGCTTCTTAACTCTAGGATGCTAACAGTTTTGGTATCAAGTTGTTGATGACATCTAGGTACTTGCCAACAGATCAAAGATCAGCATACAAGTGCTCAGAGAGGTTAGTTGGTGGGGAGTTTGAGTCTCGTTTCACCACCACCAGAGGTCACTGTGGCAATGAACTGAAGTCAAAGGCAAACTGCAGTAGACATGAAGCTGGGCACCATGGCTCTTACAGGTAATGAACTATTGAGAGCTGTCAACCTTTTTCATGAGTGCTGGTGCACAAGCACACTTGTCATAGGACACACAGCTATTGATGTAGTCATTTGGTAATTGTGAAGATCCTCCTGGGTGTCAATGTTCTATTGATGCCATGGAAGCTTTATCAAGATTAAAAGTAGTTAAAATGAATGGTCAAATTGGCATCTTTGGGGGCAAGAAAATGCTAGGTTCATGGTCTTTGAAATGCAATGGTTAGAGAAGTTGGTGCATAGTTAAAGCATTAATGTAGTAGGTGTTCCCTTTGAGAAGCTAAGAAAAAATGATGGTTTTTTGTCCATGGAGATTTAAAGTATTCAAACATTTACATAACAACACAGAAATCATTGATTAACAAGATCCTGATGAAGTGCTCGATAATGTGAACCTTGTTGTATATAAGTTGTCAGTATGATAATCTTCAAATGTTGACTACTCAGTCATGATTTGTAGATTGAATGAAATGTACCTAAGTAGCCAACTTGAATCATCAAAGTTGACTCAAGTGTGTAACAACCAAATTCTAGAAGGAATTGACATTGAAAATGAATGTCATGAACAAAATAAGATATATTATCGGGTTGTCATTCATTTATTTTCACATTCCAATCCAATTTGACTTTTGGAAAACTGATTTTCATACAGAATGTGTATATATACATATTAATTCAATTTGAACTTTCCAAATTAGTGATACTATGGTCAATTGCAGATTGAAATTGTATGGTCAAATATTTTACAAGTTTTCTATTTAACATTCAAATGTCGAACTCGCTTAGAATGTACATCTTATGGCTTGATAGGATGGAAGACAACGTTAATGTTAAGAAAAAGAGTTAATTAGTTTATGAAGGGGCAGATCCTTTATTTGCGAACAAAGCTTGCATGTTGAAGAAAGTGAGGATATTTTGTTTCTTTTTTCTATACAATGATGTAAAGGCTTTCCAGGTCCTGTTTTAATCCATACTGGAATGGTCCTTGTATCTGCTTTGGGGATAAGTGTCTTCGCTCTCTCATCAAGATGCCAAACGCGCTTTGTAGCTTCTTCTAACCAAATACATTCTCATGGCTGCTTGGATTCTGATCACAGCTCCAGCTTTAATTATCTCTTTCAATTGTTTTTCTCTTGCTATGCGCAAAGAAAGTTCAAGTCCCTGCCAACAAAGTTTCTTTATGGGATTACAATTGATGATGAGATGTTTAAAGATTTTAGACTTGACTTCCAAATATATACTTTGCCCACAAATATAGGGGACCATAAACTAGCACCATGCACAAATTGTGTTTTATAACGTATATGAGTTTGAAGTCAAATTTGTTTAATTTATCTAACCCCATAAACATAAACATGGAATATAACATGCAAAGGAAAAGATAACAACATTACTTGTGGTCCAACTTTATACAAGACAAGGGTCTCGAGCAAACTTCGAAATGGGACTCCTTTTCCATAAACATGAAAGTTGTACACTTCGAACTCGATCATCATATACCTAAAAAACCCATAAAAACTTGAACCTGAATTTTCAGAATTGAATTGGGGAAAACAATCAACTTGTAAGACCTTTAGTATTGTGAGCCCTTGACAACATTTGATGAAAATTTGAGCCCCTTCATTTAAATAGTTTTTCCACAAGGGATGCTTGGTCAATGGAGATGAAAATGTATTTTATAGTATTAATAAGTACAGAAAAGTTTTTAACTTCCCTTTCAACTAGGATGAATGGTACACTCCGTATGACATGTTAACATTGTGATTTTTTTCTCATTAGTAGTTTAGTTATAGACCTATTCTAGGCTTACATTTGGTAGGTATTGGATGTTAACAAGATAAGTTTGTGGCATCATTTTTGCAACCATAATGGGACCTCACTCAAGCATTTTCATAAATTTCAATTAGTATTATTTGAAGAATCTAGATAGAGGTGAGTGAGGTAGTTGGAAGATTAACATTATGTTAGCATACGAACATTTTCAAACTTATGTATTGAATTTTAAGGATTGAATTTTATCCACCAAAAATTTAAAATCATCCATAAATTGTAATTTAAATATTTTAATTATTTGGAAATTAGAAATTAGAAAAGGTTTCCAAACTTGGATAATGTATCTTATGGATAGAAAGGAATTTTATTTTCTACAAAAGTATTGGCATTGTTTGAATGGATTACATGCATGTCAAGCCAAGAACCCCCAATCTAATGAAAGACTACATATATTTTTGGTTTGTCAAGTATTGGATGATGCATAGGAGTAATCAAATATGGTAATACTAAAAAGAATAATTGTCTCAAGACATTGAAAAGTCTTGCAAAGTGCAACAACTCAAAGAAATTGATTTTCCATCAATATTTGGAAGACAAAATTGTGACGTTTCTCACAATTTACAAGCATGTACAAGGTGAATGGCATGTATATGAAAACTTGAATGTAGAAAACTTCATTGCCTCTTATTTGAAACAACAGTCAAGTGTGGTTCAAGTTAAGAACCATCGACTATAATGTTCATCTTGAAGCTCTCTAACTTGGGAAATATATGTGTTTGTTAAGAACTCTATGCACCATTTGCCAACATTGTGGAAGACAAGACAAAGAGTATGAAGAGAGCTCAATGTGTGTTGGTTCATCAATTGCAAATGAAACCTTGACATTTGGACTTCCACAAACCTACTCATGAACAATTGCAAATTGAACTTGAAAAAAAATACCTTGCAATGGGTGACGTGTTTGGCTTATTTATGTTGCATGAAATAGATGGTTCCATTAATATGTATACTTAAGCAACTCGGGAATTTTATTTTTTATTTTCAATTTTGTGATTTTGAAAGATTGGCGATTTCTTTTCCCAAAAGTTTAGCATTTTCTTCTAATTTTTACATTCAAAAATTTCCTAACTTTTTAATCACATTAATGCAAAAATCACCCAAAAAAGAAAAAGAAAAATGTTAGGAAACACAAGAATTCTAAGACCTTGGAGGACAATGAAATTTGTAACTTATGATGGTAATTTCAAGTCTTAATACCACATGGATTTAGATATGGCATATAATAAGATTGCAACATCACATTTGACCTTAAATGTGCAAAACAAGTTTCTCATTTGATAAGTGTATCACAAGTTAGTTTGCCCTTGTAGTGATGGTTAACACCATTCACAAGTGTTCATTCCATTTCGTTTATGTTGTTTTCTATATAGTAACTAATATAAGAAACCGAATATAATATGTTCACCATTTTGCACGAGCATTGTGACGATGACCCAAAGGAACTCCCAAAGCATTTATAAAAGCCTTTAGTTTGTGTAATCCAATGAAACCTGTACACCTGTCAAACCCCAAAAAATATTCCAAATAAAATCTCTACCATAATGTTCATTATCACATTTTTTGGAACATATGTAAATTTTTTTAAATTGGCACTTATTTTTTAGATATTCTAGAATGGACAAATTATTGGCTCCTACACCAATAGCCATGGCCTTCTTGCATCTCCCTCATGCTACCCACCATTCAACCTTACTGAGTTAAAATTATAATAAAAAGAATATTGTCATGGGTTGGGTGCCATTTTTGTAAAAGGAAAAAATGAAAAAAAAATTGGCCAACCCTCAAAGGACTCAGTATTTATATCAAACTATTCATCTTTGATTTTCACCATAAATTGTTGGATGGTTGATTACCATTTTTCCATGTTTCCCTTGACACACTTGGAAAATAGATAATCAGTTTTTAAATAATTTAAACCAAATTATTAAAATTAAACTGGAAATAGAAGTTCATTTGCAACATATTCATTTGACATGCATGCAAGGGGGCAGAATGTTTCTTTTTCTTTTTCAAAGTTGCAATGTAACTGAAGTGGCAATCACCCATTAGATGGTTTAGCCATATTTGGCTATTAAAAACATGATTTAGTCCAAAAAAATAAAGCATCATTCTCTATTTTATATAGAATGTGGCATTTTTTTTTTCCTTGAAATTTTTTCACTAAAAAACCAAGAATTTATTTTTTGGGGGGGTCATTTGGGAAAATAAATAAATCACCATTCGGTGAAAATTAGCCAAAATGTTTTAATTATTGTCCATGGATTACACATGTCTTACCTTGGGTCAAATTCAGGATTGCCCCATAGTTCTTGATAGTGGTGCAAGTGTTTGGGTGTGACCATGGCATTCTCATTTAACAATCCAAATGTAACTTTGTCGATGACTTGCGCAATGAAGATGTTGGTAATAATATGAGTATTAAGAAAAATGATTATAACATAGTAAATAACAACTGCAGTTGGGTATCCACAAGTCCGATCATTTGGGTTCCCTCCAAATAGAACACAAAATGGTTGTACAAGCATCGAATCCGTCATTATAACTGACCAATTGTCAGCTGTGGTAATCTACATAACATAAGCAAAGTAGTTATTTTATAGAAATAAGTTCCCAAAAAAATTAATTAAATTAAAATTAAAAGTTATATATATTATTATTATTATTATTTTTTTATTTTTTTTATTATTTTTTTTTCCCCTAAGAGGATTATTATAGTTAGTTGGTATGCAACTTGAAGTTTTTGGTTCCCACTATATTGGCCTTGACTATCAAGGCAAGGATATTGTGTTTAGATTCATTATAGAGTATAGTAGCTTAAGGGATTTTGGCCAATACTAGGTAATGTAATAATAATAGGTCTATTTTTATACCAGGATTTTTGAAAGATGATACTTTGGCTTGTGTTCAAACTTGCGATTAGTTATAGAGTTATGATATCTTGAACGATTTTTGGTTTCTTTTGTAGGATTTTTTTTTCGAAGATTATACTTTTGCATGGTGAAATATTTGAATTTCCATAATTCTTTTTTTGCCTTAAGATAAATTTTTTAAAAAATGTAAATGGCAAGGCCACAATGTGACACACCCCTTGTTTTGCAACACACACTACATGATTAATCTTTTCCCATTTGCAAAATGTATGGATGATTAGAGTTGAAAAAATTGTACTTTTTCATTGTTAAATATTGAAATAATATTTTTTTAATTTCAATTTTTAGCTAAGGGGAAATTTTTAGCTTTAACATGATTTCAATTTATATATTTTATATATTATATATTTTATTATTATTATTATTATAGATACCTGAAAGATTGTCACAAATGAATAACCAAAAGATTGAAAGTTGATGTCATTGCCGATGCCATTGCCAGCTGCCATATTTTCAAAGGAATTTCCAAAGATAACGGCGAATTGAAAAATGGATATTCCAAGTAATTCAATCACGTAAATGAGGGAAGGCAAGCTAACCAAAATTGTATTCACTAGTGTATGGAGTGAGGGTATGTAACGGATGATACGAAATATACGAACAATATCGAACATCTTCCCCGCCAATATCTTGGTGGGCTCTTTGGCACTCGGAAACAAACATACTCCGGATCCGAGTATGATAATCAATTCGAACCAATTCCACCAATCAATTATCCAATCTCGAAACTGCAAAAAATCATATAGAGGTACGGAATTTGATTTACGGCATGCATACGTATGTTATACGATAATGCCAATAATGATTTTGACCATTTATGATTCTAATTTTTAAACCATTTCTAATTGAAATTTTTTAATTAATATGGAACTAATGAAGGCATTATTATTTGATTTCATAATTTTTAACGTAAAATAACTAAATTTATAGTAAAAACATAATATTCCATACCTCATTTCCAATAAGTTTGAAAATGGCTTCCACAATATAAATGCCTACAAATGTTGCTTGAATAGTGTTTATTTTATATGTAAGATGGGCATTATATTTTTGGGATGCGGTAAATGCAAAATTCCCAAGAATGATCAACACCATAACGCTTTGAAATTTGTCGGAATGTACAAATTTGTAACATTGGGCCCTCACAAACAATTTAGGTACTTTTGGTGTCCGTGTAGGCTTCATGTTTTGTATGATTCGATTCATGTCTCTCCACAATCTTTGACGTTCGGTCAATAGTTTGGAGCCGGAAGCAATGCCAAATTGGTCGATAAAGAACCCAATCAGCATTCTCATTACAAGAAATGTTACGATAACAATAAAAACAACAAAAAAGAGTGCATTCATGGGGGACTCGTTCCTTTTGGGGTTGTCGTACAATACTTTGGGTATGTCCATCGACGTATGAAGAAAGTAACTAATCCAATTGTCGGTGGTCGACAACACAAACAACGAAAACATTGCATTAGCAAAATTATCGAAATGAAACGACGACGGATTCATCCACACTCGAGGATTGAAAAGCCCAACATCATTCCAATAATACCCGATGCATTCCGCGCGGTTCATGACGCTAATATCCGTACAACTCGCGAACCGGGATCGAAATTGTTGTACGCCGATGACGGCAAAAATGAAAAAAATGACGAGGGTAAATGAGAATATAGATAGCACCGAAGGAAGGGTTCGAAACAAAGTGCTGACCAATAACCGTAACCCGGGAATTCGAGGTATAAACCTTGTAGCTCGTAGTCCATTAACGATATTAATATTTGGAGCAGCCATGTACGCTTCGTAAGTTGTGGCATACGTTAAATAACTAACACCGTTGCAGATGATATTCAACACATCGATGAAATTGTATGGGTCACCAAGATATGCTTCCGGTGCAAATAAAAAACCATATGCGATGCATTTCATAGCTATGTCGAGACAAAACACCTGAATGTTCATCCCTTTGCAAATCAGATCAACAATGTTAAAAAAAAATAGTTTTTAAGATTGGACAATATCTAAGCTTTTCATGCTATGGATTTATGTTCGATTACACACCAATAATGTCATAAAATACACTTCTAAAATACAACAACGGTGGGTACGTACACAAACTTTAGGATTGAATAACCCAAGGTTTTTAACAAACACTTTTTTTCTGGTGGTTTTTTTTATCAAAAAAGAATGGAAATGGGAACATATTGTCACTTATTCCCATAAACTTTTGGAAAAAAAATTTCATTTTTGAAAGGAAAGAAAAAAAAAAGAGAAATATTGAGAAAAGTTGTCATATTAGACTTTTTTTTTTATAAATCCTAGGATAGTCAGTCATCACATTTCAATTGTTTATTATTTTTAGCACAAATTTGTGAAATTGTGTCAATCAATGTGTGATAGTCAAAGTTTTTTTTACAAAACCCTAATTATGAATCATTTTAGTTCTTCACTCGAATGTCAAATCTTAGAATTCGACATAATTATACATATTCAAGTATGATCACCTAAGGATTCATTCGCTTAGTACTACAACTCTTGTATATGATAATCTTGAAATGGACATTCAAAAGTATTGATGAATGGAAATGGGAGTAAGTGGCACATTCCTTTGGGTAATGCACCCATATAATGCCAATCAACATTTATAGGGCCATCTTTTGGAAGAAAAATGGTGAAATGACTTGGATAAAATTGTCAAATTTTAATCATTAAACTAGTTATGAAGCTAAGGAGTTATCATAAATGACATTGCAAGATTTGAAATCACCTTTGCAAGTATTAAAATAACAAATTCTCCATGTGAAATCATTTATCATCTTCCAAAATTATGGCATCATTTTTTCTTGTAGGTTTAATCCAAATGTAACAAAAATTGTTGCATGTGGGGTGTATTTTCAATTGAAACGACATCCTACATCATATTGATTCTTGTGATTACCCTAGTAATTGTGTTAAACACTCAACAAATTTTCTTATGATATCTAACCTAGTAAGAATGTATTTTCTCACACTATAAGTGTATTTATCTTTAATTTGACATAATTTGAATCAACATTCATTCTTAACATTAATTCTTACAATTTGTATGATCCACAACTAGTTCAATGAAAAATAACCCTTTATCATCACAAGGCATTATGGATTTTTATTCATTTTTCTTGTGCTTAAAGCATAAAGATAATGACAAAGCACGAGATCAACAAATGTGCTTGAACATAAAGTTAGCTTGAGTAATGGAAGAAGCATAAACAAACTTATGTTTTCATTATTCATTTTGCAATTTTTCTCAATCCTTAACCAACAATAGATGCTTTGAGGTGATCCCCAACACTAGTTCAAACTTACTAGTTTGATTAATGTGGTTCCAACATTTAACTTGGGAGCAAAATTTGATAGAACTATACCTCCCTTTAAACATGATTGGCAATTTAACTAAGATCCATTTGTTATCATAATATAAGTTTACTAAAATTTTGGAATACAACATACTTAGTTTCCAATTAACGTTGGCTAGGTAGCTTTCATTCAATTTTTATGGGGCTATTGCCTCCTAAAATGTGGTCACCTTCTAACCCCTACAATAAGGGGATTGCAACTAATTGACTACCTCAAGGTACTTGCAAAGGTTTTTGGCAATTGGTTTTATTCAATGCATGTGCTATATTGAGTTGGTTATGATAGGTGACATTTATTGTGATCTAATGATGAATTAAATTTCCATCCATTTTTTAAATGACAACAAAAAATTTCCCATGCACAAACTTGGGAAATGTAAAGTATTATGCACCTTTTTACCTTGTTATCATTATTTGTAAACCCTAAGAACACCAAGCAAATAGCCCATATGGGTGGGATTCATGATCAACTTGCAAGCCAAGGTGGAATCCTTGGCACTTGTCAATTTTATTTTAGGAGCTTTTTATGCAAGTGGTGATCATCCATAGAAAGATGTAAAAAAAGTGGTGGTCGTTTTTTTAAAATTTAACCAAACTTGGCTATAAAATCTATATGAAATACATAATTTTATGAGGTACTTTATATATTCGGTTTCAATAAGTAGCTAAAATATAGAACTTTCTTTAACTTCACCTTTCCCACTAGAAAAAAAAAGGGTTGATACTTGTTGTAATGAACCCAACTAACATTCAAGTTAACAAACCAATTCATAATAGTAAGTCCCTCTTTACAAAAAGGTTTTCCAATCCTTTTGCCTTAATAAACACAAGTGTTACTCATTGACAACCTTCTTTATTAGTTTGCCTTTTGGGGAGTTTTTTTTCTTTAGGTACTATGATTAATGGAATCCATAAAATGAAGAATCACTCATCTCAATTATGTAGTTGGCAAATCAAGTTTTTTCCAATTAAAAGAGTCTTATGGCTACCCATATGGCCATGTTTAACCATATGTTTTGTGTTTCTATTGTTGAGTACTTATACATATTTTATTAGAAATGAGGAAATAAATCCCTACAATTTTCAACATTTATATTATTACAATTGACACTATTAATTGCATAAGAAGAACAACCAACATAGTTCAATTTCCCCATAACATAATAGGCATTAGTTTTGACTAGATATGTGTAATATGTAGCATGAATTACAAATGATTTGAAGTTGCAAATTTTTAAATGCATAGTAGGGTGGACCAAATAGTAACCCAAAAGAATCCATGAAAGTTCATTTTGCAATGTACTTTTACATTGTGTCATAACGTGATGCAATGAATAGGGATACCAAAGTTATAAAATCTTAAGTTTTTCTCTATTGAAATTATATCCAATCTAGAGGTCATTGAATAAAACATGTGGGCAAAATCTCAACATCAATTTCACTTTATTTTCAACATGCTATGTGGACTTTTGAAAAAATTAAATATTTTTCAAATATGCTTTTATCATTAAAATATGTACATAAAATCAAGTCCCTAACAAGTTTAAGATTATTCACCAACTCTAATCAAAGTCCAATAACTCTTTTTTTGCAATGTTATGTCTAAGTTCAACTTCAAAAATCCATAACTTCTATAATTTTATTCATTAAACATCAAAATCAATTGCATTATGTACATATCCAACGTCAACCTAAGCAAAATATAACAATTGTAATCACAACCATTGTTGAAAACAGCCCAAGATACTCCAAAAGTGATCCACACAACCATGCACTTGCCATGACTTGCAAGGGAACCATGAATACATTCAATGCACAAGGATATTGATTCAATGTTTGTTTTGCATATTGCAATAATACTCATAATTTTTATCTATATTTTGGATACTAAAATAGCTTCTTGAATGTTTTATAAAAACATCAATAATTGGATTTTAAAACATGTGTATATGAATATGATACAACATGGTTTGGTTTTATGAATAAATTATTCACATTTGTCAATTGTGATGATTGTAAATGATCCTATGAAAATTCATATTTCTTTGCTTCTCAACTTTTGGATAATTTATTCCTTTTCCAAAGTAAATAAATATTTTGAAAGATTTGTGTCAATTATGCTCTAATGTATTTTTTCCAATATTACTTTAAATGAACTCATTGGTAAAGGTATAATTTCTTACACATAGATACACAAGGAATATATTTATGCAGAAAACAAAAAATTTACCTTGCTTGCTTATTGAAATATCCTAATTATGTACACTTGTAACCATGCACACAACAATTTGACATGCCTAATCAAGTGTTTAAAACATATCCAATTTTATACTAAAAGTGACTTTGTTACAAAATGTCAGGTTACATATACATTTAATCATTTTCTATAAATTCACAATCACAATTGTTAGGTTTTACTTGAATAATGTATGTTTATCATGTACTTCAATACAGATTCACAAATCATGAATATCAATATTATTGCCACTTCTAATGTTTAAAAAGAAATTTAATGTTTAAGCTTTGGCGTTGCTTAGCACCAAATCCATGTAACCTTTCAAATGTTTTGTTAGTTTTCATCCTTTCAACTCAAAATTCAACATAACATTTTCCTCTAGACAAATAAGTAATTCAATGCACAAACATGTTTGGGTTATGTTGAAATAATCACTAACATAGATAAACATCATTGATAAACATTAAAGTTATGAAATGTCATGTCATAATGTCATTTATGACATTAAAGACATTTCATTTTGCTAGGATAAGGACATATTGAAATTAAATAATTTTATGCACTACTAGAAAATATGTGGTTAGACCACTATGTAAACCACTCATTTTGTAATGGTACCACTATAGTGGGTTTTTGGTAAGTTTAGTGGTTTAGGGGAGTGGTTGGTCCCTAGTGGGATAAGGAAACCACTGAATTGGCAATTAGGTGGTTTGGTTCAAATTTTCTTTTAATGGTTTTTTGTAAGGTGCCTCGACAACAAATGTATAATTAATGGTTTTATGGATGGTTTCATGTGGTGGTCATTAGGGTCAAACCTTGATTGATTGGTCAAACATAATTTTGATTGGTCCAATGCCATATGGGCATTTAGACATTGGCCATCCAAATTCTACCACATGGCATATAAACATTAGCCATCTAAGTTATGCCACGTGGAATTTAGACATCAACCATCCAAGTTCTGCCATGTGGCATTTAAACATCAGTCATCCAAGTTCTGCAACGTGGCATTTAGACATTGGCCACCCAAGTTAGGCCATGTGGCATTTAAACATTAGGCACTTAAATTATGCCATGTGGCTAAAACCTAAATGATCTAGGTTAAACTTAAGCTAGGCCTAAAACTAGGTACCTAACTAGGTTTAGGAACCTTAAACCTTAAACCTAAATAATTAGGCCAAAACCTAAAGCTAGGCTACTAAACTAGGCCTAGATATAGGCTACCTAGGTAGGTAGGTAAGTAGCATCCTATTTAGTTTTTGCTCACAAACCTTTTATATTGGCTCATAACAAATAATATTTGCACTTTGAGTCTATTTAGTGCATGTTTTGTGTGTAGACTACTACTTTTTCATCTAGTTATAAGTTTACAAAATTCAATTTGTTGACAAAGGATAAATTTACAAAAGTATCCAACTTTGACCATTATTATATTTTTCATACTTTGTCCAAATGAAAATAAATAAATTTCATTTTTAAAGATTTTTCCAAGATCTACATCTATGAAAATTGAAAACCAAAATGTCAAGTAATTTGCTTGAAAATGCATTTGAATTTTCACTATTTCATACATTTGAACGACAATGATATCTTGAAGATTTTTTTCTTTTCTTTTTCATAAAATAATTTGTAAATAAAAATATTTAAAATCAACATGGTTTTTTTGGTGTGTGTGTGTGTGTGTGTGTGTGTGTATTT
>Ga0209611_10003993_pt1 | contig 25345 bp, 17 predicted proteins | sample S1TSphgellanicum_3_FD_187693 | JGI IMG/M metagenome (GOLD analysis project Ga0209611, IMG submission 187693) | Host-associated microbial communities from peat moss isolated from Minnesota, USA - S1T2_Fc - Sphagnum magellanicum MG (SPAdes) (version 2) | ecosystem: Host-associated > Plants > Peat...
GGCCCGAAGTAAGTAACGGCGGGGGGGGGGCGGGCACGGGTGCATTATGCACCGGGTTCACACTAGTTCAAAGAAATCAACATGATTACTTTAGAAAAGGACTATGAATCATTTTTTAATCTTTAACATTTTTTCATATAAAAAAATTGTTGAATAAAATCTTTTGTAACTTGTTATCAAAAATACATTTAGTTGTCTCAATATATCACATGTTAGTCATTGTTGAATGAATATAAATTTACATTTCCTTTTGAAAAATTATCATAATTTTGAATCATACCAAAATATGCTAACTATTTTAGGCTTTTAAATCTTGTATAATGAATTGCAACTTTGTTTTATATGTCTTGTACATTAGACCCCATTTATATGTGTCAAAGGGCTCTTGAAATTTTGAAAATTTGAAACATACTTTGAATTCTAAAAATTTCAAATTCCATAACATTTAAATTGTGAGTGCCTTTTTAATGTGGTTAATAGGTTACTATCATTTAAATTAGTTATCATCAATATCTATTGTTAAAAAAGCTTTTTATTTGAGTCCTTTGCAAAATTTACTACTTCTAACAAAATTATTATTCAAATTCAAAAGTTGTTTACTAAAACCAAAACCCAAAATTAAATTTAATGAATTTTCAATTTGAATTCTTCAACATTCATAGTAATCATTTAACATAACTTTGAATGATTAACACAACTTTTAAATGTCAAAACAAAAACATATGTAAAAAAAATTACAATTTTCACCATTATTTGATATGGTTTTTGGTTCCTTTCAATGTAATTTTACCCATTTGACATTTTGATGTGAACCAACAACACATCATGGTTATTCATTTGAATTTGCAAACTAGTGAAATCTTTTATGTTACAAGGGAGGTTTATGTTGTAACCATGACATAAGTGGAGACAAAATGTGCAAGTTTAACCTTAAACACAAACTTGTTTTTTCATTGTCTATTATAATTATGCCCACTTTGTTTTGCATTGAAATGAACTAAAAAATGGATGTGGGGGTTCTAAGGTTTGTTGATAGCCTTATTATAGAATTGAAAGTGATATTCATTATTTATGGTATCATGGATAGTTTAGGTGTGGTGTGTCCACAATGTTGGTTGTAATCCAATGTAAAAGAATGTTTCTACAAGTGCACATATGTGATTAAAGAAACCTTTTGCCACTTTGAGAAGTTGGGGAAATAGTGATTTATGGATGTCTAAGGTTTTGTCAGTAATTTCCATTGACATTCAACAATCTATGTTCAAGTTGGCCATGAAATCAAATGCATGTACTGCCATGGTTAAACTGCTAATTTGAATCCTTTCATGCACCTATGGCGCACTTTTTCAATATCCAAAGTGCTTGCATGTTTTTTTCTAGAGTACTTCAAGTTGGCTGAAATTGCTATGGTATGAGTTTTTGACACTATAGATGATGAACAATGTTTCAATACTTTGGTATTTTGTAAATCCAAGTTGTGCAACTAACTCATTATTGAATTGGGTTTGGTGGTCATAATATGTTCCCAAAAGGTTTATACCTTGCAAAATATTTTGTATGCGAAATCATATGAGTAATTGCACACAAAATGCCCTTGATATGGTGTGGGAGCTTAGATTTGAGCTCTCCAATATCAATTCAATAACTTTTTGGTACCATTACAAGTTGCAATTGTTGATTAGTTTAATGTGTAAATGAAGTTGGTGATCCCAAATGGATAACATTTATTATTTATAACTCAACTTTTTGTTTGCAAATTGTTGTTCTATTGTGGCTTCAAAGTGGTTTTTTTACTTAGTTAACCTTGTTTTGCAAGACACTTGTCACATGCCAAAAAACAACATCCATTACTTGAACATTTTTATAACTTTGACTAAGTTTTAGTCATGTAGTAATGTCCTTTGTCATGTCTTCAACTACATTATTAGGTCATGCCATGATACTCACAAGTGCATGATTAAAGCATGTGGTTTGATTTCAAAACCATGTTTGACCAAGTAGCAAGATGTATCAAAATGTTAATAAAATGTTAAAAAGTTGGGAAAATTTTATATGAAAAGAATTTGTTAGTTAACAACATGCATTTGGGTGAAAGCACGTTATGGGAGGGCCATTTTAAGCAAGAAAATGTACTTTAAAAAAATACATTTGTATTATTTTGGGACAATTGTTTTTTGATTTCATCTAGCATTTTGATAAACATATACAATGAATTTTGATACAAACACCTCCAACATAATTCTTGTTATTTTTTCAAATGAAAGTAAATTTTCAAACATTAAAAAAAATAAAAAATAATTATGCTTGTTTGAATGAAAAACTTCATATAGATGTTTTTTTGTGAAATTACATGAGTGGAACTTTTCATATGGAATTGAAATGGTACAATCAATTCAAATTCAATACATTACTAAGTACTTCATCAAATTTTTTAATCATTTGAATCATCTTTAAAGTATATTTACATTTTGCAATATATTGGTACATGTATTAATTTTTCACAAATGTATTTAATCATTTAATATCAATTTAAAAATGTAATTTCTTTTACAATTTCATTATTTGGAAATTGAACCAGCTTATTTTGAATATAATTTGTGAAAACCTTTTTTAATGTTGGTTTGTTGGAAGTTGAAAGTCACATATTTTCAAAAAAAATATTTGTGACAACATTTTTTGGCCACAATAGTGTGTTTTTATACATTTAAAAATAACATGTTCATAATTATCATTAAGAAAATAAATAACTATATATAAATTTTAAAAAAATTATCTTCAAAAAAAGGAAATTAATTATTCATAATAACTTTTGATCATCAACCAATTCTAAATGATTTTGCACATGAACTGCAAAAATAGATTTAATCCAACGTCGTGCCTTGAAACTTTTTAAAAAAAATTATAGTACATCCACAATAGGTTTTGTTCAAATTTGTCCTTGGTGAACCTAGCTTTAGCCTCTAAGTTTAGTTTAGGTTTCACATTAAATTTAACCTTTAAGTTTAACACTTAAGTTTAGCCTCTACATTTAGCCTAGGTTTACCTTAGTAGTTTTAAATTATACTAAGTTAGCCTACAATAGCCTAAGGAAGCTTAGGTTAGCCTAATTAAAATATGTTAATGATTATAACCTTGTCATGAATAATTGTGTTACAAAAAAAAGTTGTGCAATTGTTATATATTTGAACTTTCAAAATGAAAGTGAAAGGTTCAAATCTTCACACTTGGAACCTAGGATTACCTATGTTCCTTGCTTAATTAGCTCCCCTAACATTTTAAAAGTTTTTTTAATCTAGGTGGCCTAGGCTAGGTTCTTAGGATCCAAATTTTTTAAGGTGTACAAATTTTTTTTCACACACCATCACCCTTTTAAAAACTACTTTATTAGGTTTTATTTTACCATTCATGGGACACAAAATGGATGATATTGAGGGAATCTAAAATTGTGATGATTATTATTATAAAGTATTTGACATTTTTTGATTCATTAACTTGATGGGGATCAAAATATAACATGGGGAAAAAAACATCATTAAGAATTAAATCATTTTTGTCTTGATTGGTACACCTTAAAGGATTTTTACCCCTTAGGTTAGGTTGCATAACCTAAATTTCTTAACCTAGGAGCCTAGGCTCCCTAAACTAAACACCTTAAACTTTGGTTGCCACATGGCATCACACAATTGGACAAAAAAAAATCATTTCCTAGCTTTAAACTACCACATGGTCGCCTATAAATGGTTAATAAATTATATAATATGGAATAGATTGCCATGTGGCATTTCATAAGTGGACAATAATTTTTAGATCTAGTCTAGACTACCATATGGCAACAAGAAATTAATATTAAAAATTACATTATATATTTTAAGAATTAAATCTTAATTATTAGATGCATCTTCCATGATTATTATTCAATTTAATATTACAAAATCTGATAACCATGATCACATGATCTTTCAATATCATGATAATCCATTCATGATTATAGTCATGAAAATGGTATGAAATGGCATAAATGATGAATGTGATTCAACTATGTAACCATCTGGACATTAAAACATATGTAACTTTGGTTTTTGATCATGGATGGAGTCATAGATGTTGCATTTTGGCATATGTGTGATGCAATGGGTAGTTAAAAAGATTCCATCCCCTCACAAGTGATTGTTTTTATTTGTTTCGGTTTTGTGGAACTTGTGTTCTAACATGTGTGCATTTACATTGTGGTTTGTTGCATTAAATTTTGAGCAATGAGCAAATTTGAACCTAAAGTTTCCATGATTTAGTAAAAGGTTGCCTAGATTTCTCCTTTTGAGAATTGGCAAAAACCAAAAATCCTACGACCATTTGACCCTTGTAGTAAACAAACCACCTTGAAAAAATATTAATCACCTAATTAAACTCCATTTCCCCTTAAATTGTAGCCAAAAGATTACTTTAAAAAATAATCTTGTAGCTTGCTGGACTCCAACCCATTCCAAGTAGTGGCCAATTTAGCACCACAAGGGTTGAAACAATAGCCAAATGCTATTTTTTCCAAAACAAAAAAAACAAGGGGTGAGATTTCACTTTCTTTGGTTCATGGCATGTTTAGTCACACGCTCAAAGTTAAGGTTGGAACATTTCAATTTATCTAAGTTGAACATTTGATTTAAGGATAAGATGTCCAATTATTTCTAATCATTGGGATTGATTTCAATAAATAAAAATGATTACATTGATTACTTATTTACTTTAACATCTTCATATTGATCTCATTGTACATGTTCATAGATGTCCCCATTTTTACAAGAGTGCTAAATCAATTGGCCATCAACCTATAATAAACAAACACATTTGCATGTGGTTTGGCATGCTTATTCCATCTTACAATATGTTGTGTTCTTGTTTAAGAAAATTGATTTCCTAGCAGCAATTGAATTGGCTTTATCATTTTGATAACTTTGAAGGTCTAAATTAGGTAAGTAACCCATTTTTTTAAGGATTTCAATTTGAGAAAATGGTTAAGGCCTATTCAACATATTGTTGGAAAACAAATCCTTCATGGTCCCAAGAAGAATAAATTTCCTATCTACATTTATAAAATTTTCTTTTTTTGCAAGACATATATTGGGCAAGATGAACTTTAGGATGAACCTTTTTCATTGAAAAAAGTAAAGTTGCAACATTGACCAATTTATCACATGCTTGGGTGAAATTCTTTTAAGGTGTAACACCAAAAATAACCTAGTCCTTATTACATTACTTATTTTCCTTATATTTTGATCCCCATTGAAATTAATGAATCGAGTATTTCATAAGTACCATATTGTAAATCACTACAAGTTTATATTCCATCATAATCATCCATAAATGTTTTTATTGAAACTTATAGAAAAGGTTAACATTGTGATAAGATTTTGCTACATTTAAATTTTTTTTGACCTACTTGCTTTTGATTCAATATAATTGGTATTTATAGTGGATTTCCAAGTATTGAATTGTAACTTTTGCCAAAGGTAATGATGGAACCAATGGATTAAAAATCTTGGTTTATAGGAAATTATTTCACTCTTGCTTCTATTTTTTATTTGCATAATAGTCAATTATCATATATCATCTTGAACTTTTATTTATATCCTACAATGGAAATTCCTTTTATTCCCATTTTAATCCTCCAAATTGATTCACATGAATTGAAGTCCCCATCTAAAACTCAATAATTTAAAATCTATTGATTTTTCATTTTAGTTAAGCATACAAATGGGGTTGAAAAAGCCATCAATGCACCCTTAGCTTATGATAGGTTGACATGGGAATGGATGGTTATAACCTAGTCCTTTGATGCATTTGAGGCTACTTTGTTTAAAATCACTTGTTATGATATTTTTAAATTAGAAAACCATTGGAAAAATATTTTGGATATTTATATTCATTAATTCATTTCAAATTTATCTAAATACTATGATATATTACCTTTGCATGTGTAAATAATATTTAAAAAAAATCAATTTAACATACCACTTAAAACATGATGTAAAATTAAATCCACACTTGTAATGGTTCTTATATTATGATTACACCTTTAATTTTTTAAACCATTTATGATCATCTATAGCATTTTTCCAAGGGTTCATTTATTCAACCAACATACATATATATTTTTTAATTGAATATTTCCATATTGATGGCTAAAAAATGTTGAAATCTCAATACAAAATTAAGATATTCCAACATATGACATGTAATTCACTCAAAAGATTAACATTCACTAGATGAATGGATAACCATCGCATAACTAAATCTACCCAAATTTTATCACAATCATTCCAATTATGTTAAGTTAAAACCACCTAAGCTTAATAATCTCAATTCATATATTTGATTCCCTCTCAGTGTATTTGGAATTCCCCTTTTAATCTAATAGGACATTGCAACAATGATTTTTTAAAAAAATGGGCAAATTTTGGCCAAATTTTGACTTGAAAAATATAATTTCAACCTATACAATGGATTTTTCATGGAAAAAATATCATCAATTTCCTTCTCAAAGTAATACCCTAATGATCAATTTGACAATTAGTTCTTTGATGAAAAACACAAAATCATTTTTCATGGACTGAAAAATCTCAATTGTGGTCCCACAAAAGGGATTTTAAATTTATTTGTTTGAAGAGTAGGTGGATTATTTCTTGGATAAAAAAGATCTCTTTAAAGGAGAGTGAAAACTCATTTGTAGGCCCACACGAGGACATTTCCTATGTTTGAAGAGAAGGATGAAAAGATCTTTTCAAAAGGAGGGAAAAAACTCATTTGTGAGCTCCCAAGAGGACTTTTCGTGTGTGAAGAGTAGGTGGTTTATTTGTTGGTCACAACACCTTTTTAAATGAGGGAAAAAAACTCGCTCACAAGCACAATAGGACTTTTCCTATGTGTGAAGAGTGGGTGGTTTCTTTCTTGGATGAAAAGACTTTTTTAAAGGACTGCAAAAAAAACTCACTTGTGGGGCTCCAAGTGGAATTTTCTTACTTGCATGGATTTATTTATTTATTTTCGATGAGAAATTGTGGTCAATGAGGGACAAAACCTACACATGGACTATTTATGTTTGTGGGAGGGGGGGGGGGGAGGTGGTTTGTTATTTGGATGACAAATTGTTTCTTGGAAGTGCACAAAGTCATTATTTGCAAGTGGAATTTTCCTATTCATGTAATTTTATTTTTTAAAGAGGATGAATTGGTTTTTGCAATTATTTCATATCAAGTGAGGTTTTCTGAATTTAGTAGTTTAAAATTTACTTATTGAAAAAAGGTTCATTTCAGCAAGGCTTTGGTGTGTAATGTAATGTGTAAAGCAAATTTCAAATATTTAGTCATGCAATGTTATAATAACCAACAAATTGTAGCTCAAGTTCTTTGATCGAAAATTGTTGCATATATTTGGCTGATTTTCTTCCAAACAATTGTGCCAAAGAATTGTCATTCAACATTTATCAACCCCCCATACTTAAAATCAGGATTTTATAAATTTATTTAATTTATAAAAAATTTATAAAAATGTTGCATTATATTATAATGTAAAGATGCACATAAAGCTTTTTTTATAAAAATGTCATTTTCAAATCATTTTAAATATTTTTACAGATCTTTTAAACAACTTCTTTTGGCAACATTTGTCTGAAAATGTTTTTGTGTATGAAATATTGATTAGATTATTTTCAAAATTCACAAAAATTTTCAATTATATATTAGAAATATTTGAGAATAAATTAATTCAAAAAATTTAATATCAACTCAAATAATCACTTATCTCAATGGAAGCCAAGCAATGATCACATCTTGAAATAATTCCTTATATCCAATTTGAACCCAATATCTTTTGTCAACATTTGGACTCTAAATTGGAAACAATATGCTTTCATTTCCAACAAACTTGGCAATTATGTGTATGCTTCTTTTTCCCAATTGCCAATTTCTTCCTAATGTTAGCCCCACATGTTCACCCCTTTTTGCAAATTATGGTATCTTCAACTCATGTAAGTTTCACTCTTGCTATTATTCACCCTTTTTAACAAACTATGGCATCTTCAATTCATGTGAGTTTTAGTCTTTTATCATTCATCCTTTTTTTGCAAACTATGGTATGTTCAATTCATGTATGTTTCAGTCTTACAACCTCTCTTTTGGAGCTTTTGCAACACAGAGTTGCAAAGGTGTTTGAGATCATTCAAAATGTTGAAAATTTTGTTATAACATTTACCAAAGGATTCCATGATTAAAGTCCAAAAAAATGAGAATCATGCTAAAAAAATTGTAGACCTTAAACAAGAAAAATTAAAAGGTTTTTAACCCACAAATGCTTGATAAGCCATTTTGTTTGGAAATTCCACATGAAGGTAGATGATAAAATTTAAATATTTTTCAATTCTTTTCTGGGGGTGAATGTAGCTTTTTGAGACCTCTCAATTAATCTAATGGTGGGGAATTTGGGTGACCTTTTGATTGAATAAGTGTGCGCATTGGCCTTGTAGTTTGTGAACCTTGTTGCTTGACTTCTACACCAATGAGAGTGGTGGGAATCAAAGGTGAAAAGCATGGGGGGCTAACTTTGAAAACTCATTTATGAGTTGACTAAGGAGTTGGAACCCCTTTAAAGTTGATGCTTGTTTTCATGGATCCTCACTTTTGCATTCCAAGAATTGAAAAAAATAAATCAATCTTATTTGAAGATCCACATTTTAGCTTTATTTTGTTTTCAAAGTGAAACTTGATCATTATGATGCCGAAGAACTTTGAATGTGAAATTTGAATCCAGCAATCGGATTTGTAATTGCAATTATGGACTAATACATTAGACCATATTGTTAACTAAGGCTTCAAGTAAAGATAAAATGGTTGTAAAAATAACTTAGACTCTTTGGGGTTAAAATAATATATGTAAGCCTTATGTAAGAAATTTCTCATCTACCCAAACGTGTAAAACAATTGGTGTCTTGTTCCAAATTTTCACTTTCCACCCTAAAAGCTAAAATGAGTAGCTATGGCATAGTAGGGTCATTTCATGGAATGCTCATTCCCATGAAATTCCTCAATCTTAATTTTATTATGAATAATGAACCAAACAGGTTTGCACTTTACACATACTTACATGTTCAAGATGGGAGGGATGACCGCTTTTCTTTCTTATACAATCCAAGGATTTGTAGGCTGATTAGATGATGAAGTCGCTTAAAACCAAATCCCCAAAGGGCAAATTGTGCCTTTACCAAAGGCTTTAATATATTTTCTATAGCATGATTACCCCCAAATATGGGTACATGTAGGGTCCATAGTCCATAATTGGAGTTTTATGGCCTGTGTCATGTGCCTCTTTGTTTGTGTACAAAAATAAGGCACGCAATTCACGCTTTCCAATTTAAAGCAAGGGGATGGGCAAAGGGTGTATTATTTGGAAAGTGCGTCCTCTTATTTGCCGTCGTCTTTTTTGACAAAAAAATTCTCAGAAGGTGTTTTTGGGAGGAGCCAAGCTACTCTCGATAGGATCCTTGGACCCCACTTGCTAGAAATTTAGTGTTCGGTAAAGCTTCATGTGGTGACATTCCCAAAATAAGGGGCCTAAGATGAAGCACTGGCGAACGGCAGCCCTCCACCGTCGTCCCCCTCAACACTTGAGCTTTGCCCATCATAAAGCAGGACACAAACATTGTCATGAACCTAAATATGCAGACCATGAGGTGTAAGAGGGTCAGTGGAGCTTACACATGTAATTAAGACAGATAAGATCCCTCCCACTTCTAAAAGATTAAGTGTAAGGTCGTTTCTCTTTCCCAGGACGGATATTCACAAATATAAGGTGCCCTCCAAATACACTAGCAAATTTCTCTTACTCACTTAAGCAAGTTGATTTTGAGTAGGACTCATTGTGGGACTGATTAAGGTGGTTAACAAGTGTGGAGTAGAGCCCTATGGTGGGGGAGAATTCCTACAATAAAATGGGCCTAGGAATAGGTGATAGTCAAGGTTAACACCCACATTTTTGGGATGCCCTGATTAGCACTTCATCCATTTACGAGGCAGAGGGTATCGTGAACCTAAACATATGTAGATCATGAGCGGTAAGAGGGGGATGATTCTTGAGGGATCTTACACCTATTTAGACATAATATTCCTCCTCTTTTAGGAAGAAGGATATTCATCAACGTAAGGTGCCCTTCAAAGATGCTTAGGAAATTTCCCCAAATATACTAAGAAATTTTTGCAAGTGCTTTACAAATGGGGAATAACTTAGTGATGCACTAGCCATATCACTCCACTCATTGAAGGGGAGCTCTCTTTTAAGGAGGAAACCCACCAAGGCAAAAAAAAACCCAATTTTTTTTAAAAAAATGTCTTTCCCAAAATAGAAAAAGAATAGTTTAAGTTGGCAACTCCAAAAATAAGAAAGTTCGTCTCTATCCCCAAATTCCAAGTTCCCATCTCTTGGAGAGAAAGAACCTCATGAAACAAACACTTTGCAGAGATGGCCTCAAACATCTAAAGGAGAGTAAGCAACAACACTTTGCAGAGATGGCCTCAAACATCTAAAGGAGACTAAGCAACGATACTTTGCTTTTGGGAATTTTGTTGACAGAATAATAGTTTAGGGGAGGATTGTGGTAGAAACTAAGAAGATTCAAAGGAGGGTTTGGAGCCACTTCAATCAAGAGGGGAGGCAAGGGAACCATGGGTAGGTCTGAAGAGAGTGTGCAGCTTTCAGTGGGGGCTTTTCTCTCTTAAAATGAAAATTTCACAGAGGGTTCAGTTTACATGAACTGAAATCATGGATCAATGGAGGAGAGTGATAAAGAGAGAAATTATTGTAATTAGTGCGAGCTAACTGTTTTGAGGAGGATGTCGAAAGCTGTAAAAAATCATCGAGGTTGATGGTTGAGAATTTCCATTGTGAATTGTGGTGGTGGTGGTGAGAGAGAGGAGGAGTTGATGAGGAGTTCCCATCCTTTTAAGGGTTTGTCGGTCATGAGGTAAATGGGTTGTTCAGGTGGGCATGATGTTGAGGATCTTTTTGCAGATGGGTGATTTGGATCCATTTGCAGAGTGGCTTATGTTCTATATACAAGCTACATTTCTTTGAAGGTTAGTGCAAGTCCCCTGATTGACCTAGACGAGCTAAATAGCATAGCTGTTTTCTGAGATGGTTAGATAGGGCACTCCTTGAGGGAATATCAATAGAAAGGGTCCAACTGGAGTTCATCAATTTTTCAAGCAATGATTAGGAAGGGTTCATCAGTGTTGTTGGCGCTAGTTTTGGAGGTTTTTGTATTATGGGTATGTGTAATTAGGGCAGTACAAGCGTTGAGTAGTCCGGGGAATTGCCCTCTTGATTTCACAGTTTTGAGCAACTTCCCTTATTTAGTTCAACAGGCAAGGCTTCCAGTCACAGAGGCACAATGTCTACTTTTACTCAATGCACTAGAAATGGTGCGTTCTAAATACTTGAGACAAACGAATTTCTTCCTCATCCCCGAGAACACAGTAGCTGATTGCTCACTGGCTTTGAATTCTGAGCTTCAGTCATTGGGGGCCATTGACAGCAACATTGAGACCTTGTGTGGTTTCAATTTTTCACAAATCACTCTGGGGCAAGATGACTGCCAGGGAATCCAACAGGTTTCAGATCTGACACATCTTGCCCACCCTGGAAACCTCTCTTCTCTTAACCAGTCTTGTCAGGGAGTCCTTGCGAACAGAAATGGGGAAACTGTGCTTTGTGGCAGTTGTATCCGGGCAGTGGGGGTACTGACATTTGACTTACAACTGGCTGGAAATGGGTCAAAATTTGGATGCCTGAACTACTCTAGCATGTATGCTGCAGGAGTGGTGAATTCAGCAGGTCCTCTCGACCAATACACTGCACATTGCCTTTTTTATATACTGGACAACCAAAGCAGTCATAGAAGCCTCACCATTCTCTATGTGATGGTCGGAGTGGTAGCTGTGGTAGTTGTGACAGTAGGTATCTCATTGTTCTTCTATTTCCAGTGGCGGAAACGGAGACGCAAGGAGCAGAAGGCATTCATCAAGCATACGACAGACCTTCTGGAAGGGTCAATAAATTCAACTGGGGGTCTAGTTTTGTTCACGATGGATGATATCAAAGCTGCCACACATAATTTTTCACGGGAGGCAATCATTGGAACTGGTGGATTTGGGAATGTGTACAAAGGGATGCTGCAATCTGGGTTAGAAATTGCTGTGAAACGCTTCAAGAATTGTTCTCGGGCAGGCGATGCAGAGTTTCTTCATGAGGTTGAGATGATTTCAAGTGTCCGACATCGAAATCTGGTTGTTTTGAAAGGTTATTGTGTTGCAAGTGGTGGAGTGGTTGAAGGCCACCAGAGAATCATTGTCTTTGATTTCATGCGAAATGGGAGTCTCAAAGACTATATCTTCAACCCTAAAAAGCCAAGCTTAGATTGGCCCACCAGGCAGAACATTGCACTGGGTATGGCACGAGGAATTGTCTATCTCCACTATGGAGTCCAACCTGCCATAATCCACCGTGACATCAAAGCAAGCAATATACTCCTTGATGAAAACTTTGATGCTCATGTGGCAGACTTTGGACTGGCAAGGTTCACACCAGAAGGACAGACTCATATTTCCACAAGGGCAGCAGGAACTTTTGGGTATGTCTCTCCTGAGTATGCGATGTATGGACAACTTACAGAAAAAAGTGATGTCTACAGCTTTGGTGTAGTTCTATTGGAGCTCATTAGTGCACGGAGGGCAGTCGATTCAACAGCAACATTTTCACTTATCACTGATTGGGCATGGGCATTAGTGAAAGCAGGGGACTGGGCTCAAATTGTTGATGAGAGAATGGAGAATAGAGGTTCTGGAGAGGATATTGAGCGGTTTATCTTACTGGCACTGTTGTGTGCTCATCCACAAGTTGCCTGCCGGCCAACTATGAGTGGAGCACTGAAAATTTTGGAGGAGAACCAACCAATGCCATCTATTCCTGATCGCCCATTGCCCTTAACATCTGAGAGAGAGAAGATTGAGAGTGCTGTTGGGTTACCAAAGCAGCTTTTTAGTGAGGGGGGATTCCAATCCTATAGGTCTGGTCCTTCTGAGGGGAATCTTGTTAGGTAAAAAAGCTTCATCTCCAGTTCAATTTTTTTCACTGTCAATAACATAATGAGTTGATTGAAGCATTAACCCTAGAAGCTCATGCAATAGATTCTGCAACAGTTTTAGCTTTTACCCAAATCCTTTCACATTATTTATGAATTTTTCTAAATGTTGGCAACCAATGTTTTGGCTGTATTGGAACATGCTGTAGTAGTTATTCTTGAAATCACCTTACTTGCAATAATGCTACCAAGTGTGCATAAGAGTGTCACGTATACAAGTTTTGCTCATTGGCCATTATTTCTTTTATCTTCCCTTCCGTATCAGTTATTTGTCATGTGTTCATTTCCATTTCTGCCTTCTAGTTCACATTTCTTTCATTTGTAGTCCAAAATTCAATTTTGTAATTCAGTTTTCTCCTTCCCACACTGTTGTCTTTTGTTTGGGAAGTTCCTGTAAACTTAAAATTCAGATGAAACTTTGTAACTCAGACCTAGTTTAGCAGCTCCAATGCAACATCTGCTATAGGATTTAAGGATTTCTCACCTGGTTTAATAGCTTCCAAATTCAACGTCTGCTGTGGGGTTTGAACACCTCAGAGTCCAGACCTTTCTCTCTTGTTTGCAAAGTGCTTATTAAATACAACATTGAAACTACATCCATTGCAAGTCCACTTTAAAATCATGTGTATATTGTGTGTTGCTATTTTTGCTGTAAGGATGGTCTAGCTGTTTGGTTATCAAGGTTTAGGGTCCAACTTTTGTATTCACATTTGCCAACTCTTGCTATTCCTTTGTTTACAATTCAAGGAAAAAAAATCTCTTAGAAAGCATGCAGGAAACTTGGGGGCAACATACTTGCAACATACAATGCTCAATTTTCTCACCTAAAGTGGAACCCCTAGGTACCTACTAACATGCTAACTTGGGGAGACTTCTTACAGTTGGTTTTATCATTGAATTGAACCTGTACCACTTGCAAGATGGCCACAAATCTTTACCTCAACTTATCCAGTTTTTATGTAAGCATCAGAAGCTTCTTGTCCAACTGAAGATAACAAATTCATTGATGATCATGATTTTCATGCAATTGTAACTGTTTACAGCTCACAGAATCCAATTGTAGTCCTACTAGGGAATTCATACAATAGATACCTCCAAAAAAAACAGAAGAGGAGAAAGAAAAAACATTAATCCAGTTTGAATGAAAGATGAACGTTAACCCATTACTAATCCAGACTTAAAGGCTTGTTCACACTGCTCAATATTTGTGTGCACCCCAGACAAGCCCTGGAAGAGAAAAAGAGAACCATCCTTTCCCCTTGAAGTCTGGAAACTTTATGAGAAGCAGCACAATTAGAAGCATTCATAATTAGGGCATTTCAGAAAGAAAGCTGAACTATTTCAGGACTGCAAAGAATGGCAACTAGATTTACCTCATGCTTCCTTTCAATAAGAAGTTGCAGCAATATGCCAACCCCAACAGAGATTGAACACCAGAATCTACAAATCTTGCATCTGGTTCTACAGTGGCATGCTATTGGATCTCTAAAACAGATTCAACTACATACTGGGAACAGTAAAAACTGGCCTTCTTACTCAACTGCTCTAGGTCATTAAGAGTCAAAAGGACTAGCCAACAAACAGAAGGCTGAGGCAACTTGATAAATGATAGATGGCAACATCAACATTGAAGATCACATTACCAAATCAGCTTCTTTGGTTTCATCTATACTCCCATGGCCCTAGATTCCATTCAAAGTACCATCCCCACTTCTACCTCCCTTGACCTCCAAATTCTCTGTTTCTTCTGGATGCTCCCTGTACAGCAACACTTCTCCAACTTCTCCATCCATATTTGCTGGCTCCTCATCTTTGTCCATAGCCATAACCTGTCCAATACCTTCAATGTTTTCATCCCCTTGAGAATGCTCCCTGATGGTGTGATAGCTCTTGAAGGGATCTCCACCTTCATCTCTCCCATTGTCTGACTCAGTATGAGTGTTTGAGACATTATTGGCTCGACTCGACTGCCATCTCTCAATTTCCAATTCCATATTCGCCAAATGATCTGCAGCAATTTGCTTTTGATACTCATCGAGCTCATTTCGGCACTTGATTTTCCACTCTTCCAATCCCTGCAACAGGCACCAAACATCCAATTAAATCCCCAATGGCATTTCCTATGTCTCTCCTCAGTAGAAAGCGGCAACTGCCAGTTATGATCATTGAGCTTGTTATGGCTATCCTGCATAACAGGACATGGGCCAGCAGAAAGATGGTGCAAAGTGTAATGTCCTCAGATAACCATGGCAATCTTTGGCATAGTTTCCAAAGCTGAAGTCTTCAGTGGACTACATACCTGTTGAGACTCCTGAAATAGTTTGTCAGCCTCTTCAGATGGCTTGGCAGGCATAAAATAAATTGCAGGCTCTGCTGTTGTTCTGTCCAAAGTTCACGAAAAAGGCAATATAAGTATGAGCAAGTTTACATTCCAGGAAATACACTTCCTGGAAAAGAGCAGGCTGGTTCAAAACAAAATAGAGATGCCAGTTTGGACCCCAAGGAGTCTTCAACCCTTGAAACAAGTACCAATTCATTGTACACAACATAAAGAGGCAATCCATCACTACACTTCAGTCAGTCTACACTTCATTTGCACATAAATCCCTGGGTTAAAGCATCAAAACCTACAACTATGATCACGTGGAACAGAGACCAACCGTAGGAATGAGAAAAGGTGAGTATGGTGCTCTGTCCATTGTAAGAAGAGTAATTCGAGTTGCTTCTCATCTGCCTGTGCTGCAAGCTTTGCTCGTAACATCTGTGAACACCAATCGTAATAAATTCAGAGCTCATGGTCAATTGTCCATCATATTGCTTCATCCAGCTTGTAACAAAGGCAAAACAAGTCTATACATTAAGATAGGTGTTTGTTTTATTTTGTTTGTGACCATGCCTAAACCCTCCCAAACTGTGGGGCAGTCACTGCACTTTTGGTACAGTTGGAAAGCACTAAACAAGGTGGTGTGCATGTTCATCATTTCACAATTTTTGGACTGATGGAACAAAAGTTATTGAATGTAGAGTGATTCTTGTTATTGGAAATTAATTCTGTTTGCCCTTTCACATCACATGGGGAATTTCCCATTGGCCATCCCATTTACCCTTCCATATCATCACCGTTCACATACTTGGGCTGGCACAGGCACACTATGAAGACAGAAGGAAATGTTCTGAAGGTCTGGAATAGAGGACATGAATTATACCAGGTCATTTTTTCGTCTTTCAGCAAGCTGTTCACGCTCCTGTTGTCGCAAGCGCTCACTTTCCTCTTGTGCTTTTTGTTCAGCCTGACATATACCAATTCCAAGATTGGATGAAATTCTCCAACTGACTTCACTACATTTTCTTGCTGTCTCTCCACTGTTCTAACCCACAGGCGCCCTGGGGCTCTCAAAGTGGAAATACTTGGTCAATCAATGCTAAAGTGTCCAATCACTCACAGTTCTAAAGATACTAATAATGAAAACATACTACAAATTTCAGATCTTGCAGTCAGCCAGAATTGTGATTAGGGCAAAGGAGTTCCTGCAGATTAATTCTCATGCATTATTTTTGTCATTAAACAAAGTTCAACTACATAAGGAGGTATTCTACAATCCTGGAGATCAACACAAATAAATGCAAGCTCAACAAAACCCCTTTATGAAGCAGGACTGTTCATCACAGCAAGGAGCTCACCCGCTTCAAGGAATCAGTTCTACGCATGAACGCTTCTGATCCAGAGAGCTTCTTATCTCTTGCCTAAATTTCTGTGGAGCCAAATGATACTTGTGAGTCATCAGCTACATATCCTTTTGTGCAAACACAGAATTTGACTTTGTTAAGTGTGCCACAACTTGTGCCTTAATTCTTTTTGGCCTGTCTATCTGAATTCTACCCTCCATGGAATTCCTCTTCCTAAATCACAATGCACTGATGGCTAGCTCAAGAAACAAAATGCCACAACAAAAAGCCTTTGAGCTATTAGAAGACAGAAATCTCCAAATCTTCTCAGCAGAATTCTCTCAATGCTGTACTGATTAATTATGACAGGAATAGAGTCTCTAGACTATCCTGAGGTGTGTCAAATTTATCTTCTAGAAGAATTATTGCAAATATGATTCAAAAAGTGAAACCTGTATGTTCTCTCAAATCTTACACCAATATAGACACAGTTGTTGTACTGCAAGGTGGAAATGTCTTCATACCAATGATCCTTAGTGTCCCAATGACCCAATATCATACACAAAGTTGTTCTCAGACATGCACAGAAGAGGAGTTGAAACCCTACCTCGAGTGTCCCTATTAGTGCCCCAAACATGCGACGGTTTCGCTTTGCTATGTTGGGATCATTTGTCTTAGGTAAAACCCTTGGCAGTGGCTCTGCAGGTAGTGTTTCTTGCTCCTGCAAATCAATTTCAAATATCATTACTTTGAATTCACCAACTGAAACATATAAACTGAAATGGGTTCTCAAGACAGTGAATTTATCTTATGACAAGCTTTCTTATTTGTGTATATATATCTGTCTTTGTGATCCTCTAGTTTCAAGGTAAAAGTCAGTGATCCAAAGAGGCCTGCAAGTTCAAATACAGATGGGACTTTCTAACTGTGCAACCTCTGCTTGAACATATTTCTGGTATTTGCAGATGTAAAGAAGCCATGTAGCAAACGTCACAATTGTCTACAAATGCTGTACAGTGATCAGATATATGGAACATCTTCACATCAGCTTGAAAAGCTTCTGCCTCGTCCTCCATAGATGATAAAGACCCAGACAATGTTAATGTTAGCACCAAAACACATGTACCTGTTGACTTGCTGGAGTGCTGACACGAACAAGAAAGCTTCTATCTCTGTGACAAAATTCCCGAGGGTGTTCAATGTGTGGATAAGGATGAGCCTTGTTGACATCAGTAAGTGGGCCATCCTTCATTTGTACTTGAGGATCTACTGATGACAGCGGGTGAGAATCATCAGCATTATAGTTACGTTGAAGAGTTGGCCTTCGATCTGCTACATCATTCTCGTCATCTGCATCCTCCTTCTCAGGTTGTTCTTCATCCAAGCCCTCCTTTTCCTTTTCCTTTTCTGCAACAGTGTCTTCTTCATCTTCAACCTGGCAAAACCAAACATGGTGGATCAAAAACCACAAGCCACACAAGGAAACTGGAGGAGGTCTTCTCATCAGAAGTGAAAGAAAGACCTCAAGAAACATCAGCTCAATGAGCAGCACTTTCTTGACAACACCTACAACAAAGAAATCAACCATGAACTTCAAGCCACAAATGCCAATGACAACTGTCATTAACAAGCCCTCTGCAATGGATTCTGTTCTGAAACTCAAATCTTACAACTGAGCAGCTATAATTGGGGGAAACCCAGGGAAAAAGTATTTGCACTAAAGTATTTGCAAGTAAGCCAGTTACACACACATAGACAAATTCACAAACCCCAAATAAGCCAGTTTGCACTAAAACTCAAATTCACACACCTTCACAACAGCTGAGAGCAGCCGTCTCTTTTTTGGAGGCTGATCTTCTATGTTGAAATCCTCTCCCTGCTGCCATCTAGCCAACACATCAGCCTCATGGATAATGCACAACCTTGCTTAAACTTATAGCATCACTTAATAGACTTGACTGAGCTTCCACACATGGAAATAACTAGAAGGCCTCAAAGTAGAAACCCAAACAAGGTGCCTGATTGCATCCTTTTACTCCAGATACTGTCAACGCTCTCTAACCTGTACTTCTACAGACAAACAGTAAAGGACACAGTAAAGATGGTTGTAGCTGGATTTACATTGTGCATATGAGTATGCAGGAACATTGAAATCCAATGCTCACCTGTCTGATGAAGCCCTGGTGAGATGCACTGCGACCAAGTGGTGCATTTAGACCTGAGTTTCGTGCATTCCCTCCTGCAAGACCTACCTTGCGTAGCCCTCTTGGATCCCGCAATCGCTCTGTTATCTATTCTCCAACCAGGCAGAACAAACAAATCCAATGAAGGATCTACTGACAGTCTTGGACATGAATCCTGGTCTAAGATGGCATCTCAAACACTGGGAAAAAAAGCAGAGTACAAGGGATCAGTTTAGCAACAATACTTCTCACTACTTCTGCTATGGCATTGGGTTATCATCACATGTAGTGAGATATGTGGAAACACAGCATGGCAATAGACTTGAGCCAATGCAAAACGGTCATCATCTCTGCCAGCGAGTTCATGACAATCTGGAGAAGGAGCCAAAGCTATCTGATTTCTCATGACTTGAATTCCAGCATTATTGAGGCACATGTCAAAAGCCTAAAAAGAACATTGCATGGCACTTGTAAGTCTGATCATCCAGAAATTGGGGTTTAACAATCCATTCTCTTTGGTGATGTTGAGAGTAACTTGACAGTTCCCAAAGGTTTACCAGCAGAGTCTGTCCACTAAAAACCAATGGGGAAGAGCTCATGCAGATGGAACATTTGTCCTGGGCATAAACTGAAACAATCCAGCCTCTTGACCAGTAAATATAAATAAATAAATAATAAAAAGCCACATAGGTCTCATGCAAAGCCTTTCTTTCAAGGTCAGAAAACGTGTTGCATTTGAATGTCATAGGCATTTTGATCGATTGCCATCAGGCATGACTCCCACAGAATACTCAAAATTAGGATTAAATTTCCCTTCTATCTTTTCTTTTTATGTTCCTTCTTTTCTTTCCCTTCTATGAAGCTTGTGTTCCAAGCTCATACGAATGGTGCAATTTCCCCATCGCATCCCAATTAGGTCGACCGATTTCTTGATGAAAGCATAGGTAAAGAAGAAGACAGAAGAAGACATCAAACCTCTCGTTGTTGGCGATGAAGCTCCTCAATCTCGCGCCGCAAATCCTCGGCGGACTGGGCAAGCGCCAGGCCGCTTGCCATTATGGGCTTGGCTCTGGTGCTTGATCAAAGCGGGGAGGACGGCAGTGTGGAATTCTGAGTAGTAGCGCGACAAACGGCAATGAAGGCATCCAGCAGCAACACCCCTTGCTAATACATAGATAAATTCCAAATTTCAGTAATTGGACTCACTAATGGTGTCATTTTGCAAAACCCATATCTCTCAAGCTTCTCAAAATGTACCTAAATAGGTATTTTTCTTTTTTCTTTTCTTTTCATTATTTTCCTTATTTCTGCTATTTTCTTTTATTTTCCTCAATTTTGTGATTTAACCACACTGGTGATTATCCACATAAAACATTAGCCAAATTTGGCTACAAGTTAAGGAGGGAAAATAGAATTTTTTAAAAATTCTTCTTTATTTTGGCTACATGTTATTGGAACCCATGATCCAAATATGACAATTTCAGAAAACTTTTCTTCAAAATCTAATGACTTTGGTCGTTTTCTTTTCCTCTTGCGCAAAATTCCTTTGCATGAGTAGTTGATTTTTTTTTAGTAACCAAGAATGTTTTTTTTTAAAATCGCCCCCAAAAAAATGATTTTTCCAAATGTCGTATTCAATATTTTAATGTTCCCATTTTGGAGTAAAATTTATTTGTTTAAAGTTTTCACTAATGGTATTATTTTTATTGTTTTCAAATACTATTTATTTCAATTTTTTTCTTATTGTATTAATAACCAGTGTTGGCCAAATATATAACCAACAATATGTTATAGTTTGTTGGTTGGTGTATAACATGATATAGGTAATGGTATTAAGGGTTATAGGTACTGTAAATCACAAGCAAGTTTAGGACCGAAACTATGTATGTTTATTACATAATTATGAAAATTTATGTTTTTGTTTGCATAAATATTTTTTCACATTTTTATTGTCTATGTATAATTAGTATGTCACACCATCATCCTATCATGGACTTCTCATAAACTATACCAAAACTTTTTTAAATTAAAATTTTAATTCCCTTCACAATTCTATTTCATGAAACTTTACACTCATACAACAACTTATTTCTATCAAATGAAAGTGTTTTCAAAGGTCACAAACACTCATTTATATAGTAACCAAAATTAAATTAAATAATAAATTTATTAAAGTTTACATGTCACATGGCTCTTCATGTGATTTCAAATGCATAATAAAATGGCTAAGATTTTTCACATAAATTATCATGTGTGAATCAATGCACGTTAATGTGTCAAAAAAATTTCATATGAATTATCATGTGAAAGTCAAGCACATTAATTGAAACTATGACCAAATCATAATTAAATTATGAAATCCAACTAACAAGTAAATCATCAAATTTTACCATTAGATAATTACATAGGTAATAGTCTAATTACATCAAGTTACATCATTCCCAAATTCATTATGGATTCCATCCTCGAAATCACATATCCAAAACCTTTTTCAACTTGTCATGATTAATGTGATCTGGATATGGTGAACCATCAACATTTTCAAGTTGAAAAAAATTCATTATTTACAAATGCCTTCTTGATGATAAAGGCCCCAAACCACTTGGGCAATAATTTTTTATAAGCCTTGTGATGATGTTGAACATCAAACATTATGACAAGGTCACCTTCTTTGAACTCCCTTTTTTTCATTTTCTTATCAAAAGTTTTCTTTTGTTAAACCACATAACCTCAATGGATTAGCGAGCTTTCAATTATAATTTGTCCAATTCATTAAGTTGCAACAATCGATGGCATTGGGATTCATCCAAAGGAAGTCTCATCATTGTGGTAATACGTGAAAACATTACTTCTAACTTAATGGGTAAAAGTGCTTCCATCCCATAGGTTAAACGAAAAGGTGAATACCTTGTGATAATTTTGTATGTGGTGTTATGAGCCCACACAACATGGAGGATCTTGAGAATCTAATCACAAATGTTCACATGAACCTTAGCCTTTTTTGCTAGCATGGAACACAATGTCCTATTGGTCCTTTTTGTTAAGCCATTGGTGCTAGGTTTACACATAATGGTAAACCTATGTTTCATTATAAGGCATGCTAACAAGTTGATCATAACCTCGTTCAAAAATTGAGGACCATTATTAGAAACAATTTCGAGTGATGTCCCAAATTGAACAAAGATTCATTCATATGAAAATTGTGCTACTTATTGTTTCATTGAGGACTTCAAGGCATGTACTTTTGCAAATTTTATGAGGTAGTTTGTGGCAACCACAACGAATCGATGCCGTCTCCTAATCACTAGCAATGGCCCCATTAAATCAATTCCCCATTTTTCAAATGGTCCTAAATGTGGTATGGGGTGAAGAAGGCCACTCATAGTAGACCTTTATGCATAAGTTTGACATACATTATAACTCCTGTAATAATCATGGGCATCCTTGAAGAGGGTGGGCTAGTAATAACATGTTTGCAAAATCTTTTCTGTTGTGATTTGTCCTGCAAAGTGACCTCCATAAAAAAACCCATCATGAAATTCATACAAAAGACACGAGGTTTCACCCTTTCCAATGATTCATTGTAAAACACCATCTCTTCTTTAGAAGTAAAGTTAATCCCCTATTATCAAATAATTTCGACCATTGTGCATGATTTGTGTTCACACCACCTTTGTGTCTCTAACTGGAAACCTCATGCCATCTAAGTATTGAATGAATTCTCGATTTTTTCATGTGTTTCTTCTACATTGATGGTTGTTATTCTTGCATCTAGAAAATCATCATCTTTTGAAACATCACCCACTCCTTCATATGCCCTTGTAAGGCCATCAACATTACCATGTCACGTTCTTAGACGATGGATAATGTCAATGTCAAATTCTTCCATTAATAATAGTCTTTGAGCAAGTCGACCACTTGGATTGGACTTGTTGACCAGTAGGTTAAGGCCTTGTGATCTATCACAATTTTGACCTGTACCTCAATAAGTAATGGCGAAACTTCTTTTTTTTAAAAAAAACTTCAAGACCTTCCTATTTGGTCATAATATAAATTTTCTCTGCTAAAGTTAATTGTCTATTAGTAAAATGAATGGAATGGTCATTTCCATTTTCATCCAATTGGGACGTGTTCCCCACCGCTTTTCTAAATGCATCACAATATATTAAAAATGTTTTGTTCCAATTTAGAATCTAAAGGATTGGTGTAGCTTGAAAAATTGATTTGAGTTGTTCAAATGCATGTTTTCACACTTCATCCTCCATTGATGTAGGTGCGTTTTTCCGTAGGAATCGTGTTAAAGGACATTTTTTTGCCGCAAACATGTGTATGAACCTTTGATAATAACCCACCATCCCCAAAACACCTCAAAGGGTTTTTTTTGTGGTGGGGAAAAGAAGTTTTGAAATCCTATCACACTTTTTAGGATCTATGGTTACCCCATATTTTGACACAATGTGTCCAACCATCTTTCCCTCTGAAAAACCAATTGTGGTTTTCTTAGGGTTCAAAGTCACTCTTGAACCATCCAAATGTTGAAAGACTAATTCAAGTTTGGTAAGGTGAGAAGCTCTATCACTATAAACTCCAAAGTTATCAATGAAAACTTGTAGAAAAAGGCTTAAGAATGGTTCGAAGACCTTGTTCATCAAATGTTGAAATGTCCTTAAAGCATTGCATAAACCAAAGGATATTACTGTGTAACAAATGTTCCCCATGGTATGGTGAATGTGGTCTTTAATTGATCTTCGAAGCAATTTTCACTTAGTGGTAGCCCCTATACCCACCTCTAAATGTGTACATATTGTGCCTTCTTACCTCTTCCAATTTTTTTTCACAAAATGGCAAAAGGTGTCGGTCTTTCTTAGTTACTTGATTTAAATCTTTGTAGTTGACAGATACCCTTAACTTGCCATTTTTCTTTAATGCCAATACCACAAAAGAAACCCATTCAGTTGTTTTCACAAGTTTAATGAACCCTGCGTCTAACAACTTGTCAAATTTTTCCTTCACCATTGTAGTGTATCTTAAATTCCACCTCCTTTGTTTGGTCTTGACCAATTTGGCATTCAATAACTCAATTTTGTGTTGTTCCATGGTGACTTCCCTAAAGTCCTTGTAGTTGAAAACAAACAAATGGATATACTTATGCAATAAATCCTTATATTACCTTCTTTTCTCAGGGAAAAAATTTGGTCCTAGTTGAATCTTGTTCACCCATTCCACAATTTTCCTTTTGTCAACACACGTGGAATTGATTGGTTATTATCCCTTTGAACTCTTTGATATGCCCGAAACAAAACTCCAACCTTGGGGATTATTTCCAAACCATATAACCTTACTTCCTTTTCATTAGAATCATATCATAGTTATGACATTCTTGGTGCGAAAATGTTATGGAAGCCCAAAGAAGCAAGAATTTTAACGAATTTTATAGATCAACCAGTGTAATTTGGTAAACATTCACGGGTCAAGAATGTTTTGACAAGGTGCTAAATGAAGAATTTTAAAGAATTTTAATGTGCAAAATGAAGAATGTCATCACTAGGAATCATATGTGTAAATCTTTTCAGAACCAGAACTTTGATCTGTTTCTTATTCATTATATTCATTCATTCCTCGGGAACTCTCCACAAAATTTACAAATGGAATTTTTTGTTGGTTAAGATGAACTCCAATGGTCATGTATCCTTCGCCCAAATAATTTTTTGCATGTGATTTTGTTAACCAAAGCCTACTTAATATCATTAGGCAAGCCCCATCTTCCTTTAATACCACATGAAAATCCACAATGGTGGAAACTTTCATTACAATGATTTCAACATTGCTAATTACTCCTTTTGGCCTAACAACTCATTTGTTAGCCATTTCTAAGGTTATTGAAGTCAACCTATCAATTCTCAACCCTAAGTACCTTATTGCAAGAATTATTATCACATTAGCTCTTGCCCCTCCATCCACCAACACTCCGCGTAACATTGATCCATTACATTGCACATCAATTATTAAATCACATTCATGCTTAATTGCTATGGCATTCAAAGGTGTGGGTACCTTTGGGACTTTAGGTGCTCACAACCCTTTCCTCAATTCCTTTCAAGCTTACCGCACCATTGCCACCAACTGTCCAATGGTGATGTCTACCTATTGTGATCTCACATCCACTAGTAGAAATCAGCCAAAATGTAACCAATCAATTTACGACTACATGCGACTTATAGTCGTTTGCGACTAGATTTGAGAATATTTGCAACTACAAGACCAACTTTCAACTATTTTGGTCATTTTCACAACTATGATGCAACTATTAGAAATTTCA
>Ga0209611_10003995_pt1 | contig 25339 bp, 18 predicted proteins | sample S1TSphgellanicum_3_FD_187693 | JGI IMG/M metagenome (GOLD analysis project Ga0209611, IMG submission 187693) | Host-associated microbial communities from peat moss isolated from Minnesota, USA - S1T2_Fc - Sphagnum magellanicum MG (SPAdes) (version 2) | ecosystem: Host-associated > Plants > Peat...
TCAATCTGACTTTGCATACACACACTTATTGAATGTGTAGGATCTAGGGTGTTAAGTTTGATTCAAGGTACATTGATTCACAATGGGAAACATAGTTTAAACAACTACTTTGTAAATTGCCTATATGTGTGAAAGTGAATGCATAATTGAATGTCTCAATATCGGTAGAAATTGTGCTCTCTATAAGTCCATATAAGATTTTTTTAAATGATTCAAATGGACATGGTTTTTATTTTTCAAAATATTATTATTTTAATTTTTGAATAATACATGTTCAATCACCTACAAAGTTTCCCAAATCTATGTGAAAACTTGTATTTAATGTAACTGATGTCATTTTTGAATTTGGAAGTCTTAAAAGGAAAACCCACAAAGTTCTTTAAAATATTACCCCATCTAAAAATTTCAAAAAATATGCTTTTAGAACCAAAAAAATTGAAAAATAAACAAAAATAACAATTCATATGGACTTATGAAAATACGGTTAAATTTTAACCATTCAAAAGTCCTTAACTATCAAATGATTAATTTTTTTCAAATAAAAGATTCTTCATATGAATTTGTATTACATCATATATTGAGTCCCAATAAAAAATTTGGAATGTGAATCAATATAAATTTGGTGATGGTCCAGTTAGATGATTAGTCCATATTTTTCAATTTCAAAAGTTCATTACTACTAATAAATGAATTTTTTAATCAATATATAACCACACAATTTGTTTCATAATGAAGTTGTTACTTTAAATTCAAGTCCCAATTAGTAAATTTAAAGATATGTTAATCACCATATGCATTTGAATAAAGGGTACCTAGGAGAAAAACAACGTTTCATCACAATAATGAGACACTCAATTGTGCATCTAACACACAACCTTGTAATTCTTGAGTTTCTTGTTTCACATAACAAAAATTGATGGCATCCTAATATTCCAAGGTTTCTTGGAACATGATCACTTTGTTAGCAAACATAGTTTTCATTAATGTTTTCAATTTTTGATGGGAGGGCCCAACATCCAGGCATGCCCTTTACCATTCATGAGTCCTTTATTGGACTTTTTAATCCAAGTAAATTTTTTTTGTAAGATAGATTATGTGGCCATCAAACTAACCTCTTGAAAACCAACACAAACATTGGTATCATTACAAGCACATCAACATGCTTTCCTAAAAGCATGGCCAAAACATGATGTTTGCCAAAAAACTATAAGTGTTAAAAGAGCACATCTAATCTCTAAACTAGGAGCTTGTGTAAAGGTGGATAGATTACCACCTTCATCCTTCACATAAGCAATCAATTTGTCTAGCAAATTACAAGATGATAGGAGATCCTTGACATGCATTACCATTGGAATACTAATTGTACTTGTGGTTTCAAAAAGTTTCACTATCACATGACAAGGTAACCATTATAAGTTTATGAAATTAATCAAAAGAACAAATGTGTTTTGTCCAGAATATCCATAAGTCGAAAGAAGAAGATTATTGTATCACATGAATTTAAAGTGGGCATCACATATTGTTCCACGATTTTGGCCCCCAATGAAAGGATGGCATGTTGAATCATTTGATTCTTATTTGGAAACACAACCTAGGGATTTTTACACATGACCAAGTGCTTCAACCACTAATTTTCCATTATGCAAATAGAGATGTCAACTTTTGCAACAAGTAATAAAAAGTTCTCCATGAATTTCTTTTGTTGTGCATCATTTTTTTTATAAGGATTAACACTCCCAAAATTAGTTGTGATGGCCCCATAACTAACATTAGAGTTCTTTTTGGATTTTTCCCAATGCTATTCTTTTGTATTAAAAATTGAATTAACGTTTTTCCACTTACGTCAAGTAGTTGGATGTTTAACCAAATTATGCTTCTTCATAGAAGTAATCTCATGTTGCTAATTCTATGAAATCATAGCTTTCTTCTTCTTGGTGGTGTTGTCAAAACTATAAATTTAAGAAATTAAATGCATGTTTTGAAACATAACAAGATCTGGGTAATTTCCATCATTCACCACATAAGAATGCAAAGGATAAACAACTTGTGATGAAGGACCCATGCCTTCTTATTCAAGGTCAATTGAATCTTCAAACTTCCCCTGTAATTTTTGTTTCAACATCCAAGTTGTTTAGGGTTACAATGCGTTTAAAAGTAGATGACCCATTTGGCATTGAAATTTACCAAGCATTAGCCTTGAAACTATAGCTAAGTTCCAAGTCATTTATATCATCATAATCTTATTGTAGGTGTTTGTTTAAATTGAATGTTTCAATCTTACCATTTGCACTTTAATTTTGTGAAAAAATGAAATAAAAAAGTCCAAAAGTGACAAGGACCTTGTTGTTACAACCAAAACCAAAGAAAGTGGGTGACTATGGTTCTTGGTGCAACAAGTCAAGTTCATCAAATAATTGTTCAATAGTTTGGTTTTGAAAACTATAATTTCAATAATCAAGACCCTTAGATTGAAAGTCTAATGTAAAAATAGGGTTTTGGTTTCCAAGCACCAAAAAAAAAAATTAAACAATAAAAATGTTTTGATTCAAAAACAATAACGTGATTTTTGCATTTCAAGACTCATGAATACCTCAAACATACAAATAGACTCCCTTTTCACAAACACATTGTGGATAAATCCACATAAGCATTTTGAATTTCAAACAATAAAAATAAAGAATCAATTTTAGGTCTTCGACCAACAAAATTATGGTATTTAATTCCAAGCTTCTTAAGAAATTGGAGATCCTCGAGCACATTTATCAATTATGAACTTATAATTTATTAGTAAATTGTGTAGAATTTAATTTTGATTGTTGTCAGTTGAGAGGAAAATGCATGCAAGCCGAATCACACACCCCTAGTAGTTTGTTGATCTTCAACTTTAATTTTTCCTTACAAGAATTTAATCAATGCTTGCAATGACATTGAAGGGAATCACAAAATCACAATTAACAAGTATATGCAACTATTGAAGACGTAAAGCCTTGAAGGAATCTATATTGACAAAAGGCAACATGTTATCACCAAAAGACAAAGCAAGAATGGAGAAACAAAAGATGGACAATGGACTTATGTTCAAAGGAATTTGTCATGATAGAAAGCAAAAGGCCATTGCTAAAAACCAAAGTGAAAATGGAGAGACAAAAGACAAATAATAAACTTATGTTTGAAGGAATATATCTTAATTGAAAACAAAAGGCCATTGTTGGAAGCCAAAGTGAGAGTGAAGAGATTGGAGACGAATAATGGACTTGTGGTTTAAGGTTTTAAGTTTAAGGCAAAAAATGGATAGTGAATATTTAAATGGATGAAAACATTTGGATGAAAAAAAGGTGAACATGAAAAAAAATTGGCTTGGGTGAGCATGAAAGGTCCAAGCAAAAGATATGCAAGCTTGCCAAGAAAGTAGAAATTTTTAATTAAAAAAATCTAGTCGATAAGATACACAAGGAGCTCAAACTCAATGTATATTGTCACATTAAAAGAGGTAGAAATTACAACCTTTTTCAAGTCTAATAATGCATAATAGAGATTAGAATAACCCATGTAGGAAATTTAAACAATTGACACCTTTATACTAGCATAAAAAGGCTATTTTGCAAGATTTCTTTCCTATAGTCACAATCTTGGAAGGGTTTGTATGGAATGTGATTATACACATTTGAATCACAATTTGTTAGCATCACAAAAAAAAGTGGTCACCCAGGGTGTGATTATAAAGGGGGTTTACTATATTGGGTAGAGTGTAAATGCAAGGAGCATTTGAGATGGTGAAAGAGTTTTATCACTTCAAAGTGTACTCATAGATTTTATGATTGTGGTAAAGAGTTTGACTATTTTGAAACATTTCAATGTCATGTTAAATAGGTGGAATGGATTGAGCATTAGAGTTGTATTAAAATATTCATACAACGTACAATTGTAAGAAAGTGTTTGAAAGGGTAAGAGAGTTTTATGACTGTGTTAAAGAGTTTGACAACTTTTAATCATTTCAATGCAATTTTATTTTTTTTCAATTTTGTGGTGTATCTGAGGTGACAATCATCCATATGCAGATTTAGCCAAATTTGACTATTAACAAATATGAAACGAAAAATATTAATATCCTTCTATATTTTTGGCTACCTACTTGAACCACATATTGAAACATGGCAAATTTTTTCAAATAATCATTGACATTTGAACAACTTATTAAAAAAAATCAAAACAATGCAAACATTTCCCACAAAAGAAAAAGGCAATTTCAACGTCATCCTCCACCAGTTTAGGAAATCAAAATCTGCCTAGGTTTTTAAAAATGGTAAAGCCTTTGACCATGGGCTGCACCAAAATTGGGCCCATGCTTAGCTCTACCTTCCATGGCTCCTTGTTCCATTAAAGCTCGCAGCCTCAAGCTTCACCTATCACTTAAATTTTTTTGATGGGCTTGAAAGGTTTTTCATCCAAATTGTTATTTTACAAGTTCAGAAGCAACCTATTCAGGTATATCCTACAGAACCGTTACCACAAAGGAATTTGTTCGGAAGAAGAGGGAGCACTTACCACATGTTGTATTTGACCTTCTTGGGGAAGGTGTTGTTTGTGAACATGGGGTGGAAGTAGTTTTGCTGCACTGACTGGGTGCATAGAAGGTGGTTGACAAGGTAGAGGGGGATTAAAGGAAATAGAATTATGAGGATACAAAGAACTTCTGAGGAACACAATCATGAAGAAGATCAAGCCAGCCCCATGCACTAATTCTTTCATTGAATTTTCACCAAATTTCAATCTAAAAAGATGCTTTCAATCTATACAACAACTTTTAATGGAGAATATAGCCCGAATTTGCCATATTTCAAGAAATGTTTTTCCAAATTGCCAAATGTTTTAATAATAAGTTCCAGTAGCTACAGGTAGCCAGGAATATAGAAGGACTTTTTATTTTAAAAAGACATTTATATATTTGTCATATATAGCCAAAATTGTCTTTTTCTGTGGGGGGGGTGGGGGGGAGGGGGGATGATCACCACTTTGGCTAGATCACAAAATTGAGGGAAAAAAACCATTTCCCAACCTCATTTCAACTTTGAAGTAAGCTTATTAAAAGTGTGAAGCATTCATCCATGAATTACGCAAGCAGCTGGAACTATATATTGTTAAAACTGGATTAATACACAGTAGTAGCTGGTACTACTGCTAGAGGTTCAGTAGTTAATTAAGTACGTGCAGATCAACATTCATTCATTTGAGCAACTAAATGATCCATTAATTTTGCATGCAGCTACCTTCTATAGGAAATGGATATTAAAAAGCATTTGAGTCAATAAGTAGTTGCAGATCTGAGACCCCTCAACATTATATGTGCACATTGTTGTTACTGCTGCAGGCAGTACAAAAGTATTTGCTGCTTCTTGTTTTTCTTGTCTGTGAATGATCAAATCCATCTCTTTCTCAAAGAAAGATGGATGATTGCAGAGACACTTTAGACTCATGTTATGCATGTTTTTGGTGGCTTGTATTGGGCATATACAAGCCCCAAAACCTGCATAACAGGACGCAACATGTTTCTGGGCACCACCAAGCTGTGTCTGGGCACTGCCCCCAGACACATATTGGACAAGCCAAAAGGCAATGAATGAAAAAAAAAAGCAGACAATACTTTTGTATTGCTTGCAATAACAACTATTTTATTTGCGCATATAATGTTGGGGACTGAGAGACCTAGTGCACAATGCACATTGATGGCCTGCACCTCCTACCACACAGGTACAAATGAGTACCTATTTGGCAATTATTTGAATTTTCAGAGAGTCTTTGGATCTAGTTTTTTTAATATTTCAGAATCATAGAACCACCATCGATCCCAGTCCCGGTTCCTTTTTTAAAATTTAGAATCAAAGAACTGCAAAGTCTTGGTTATTTCAAAACTCAAAAAACCTGTAGTTTTCCTAGAAGAACCAATGGTTTCCTGATATTTGTGCCAAAAATCACCACCACTGCCTACACCCGTCAAGTGTGCTGAAGATTTTTCTACATTCAAATTTTTAATATCACCAAATTTGACTAAATATTCTTATGGATGATTGTCACTTGAGCAACATCACAAAATTGAAAAATAATTCCTTCATCTAGTTCTACCTTGTTAAAAGATTGGCCGAATTCAGTTAGCAGGGAGCTCACGAATGCTGTGGTGTAGCAACTTTGTAATTTATTGTAGTTCACATCTTGTCTTGGAATGGATTAATTGCTACAACTAATCTGCATTTTGAGATCATATATTGCAGTTGGAATATAATTTATACTAGCATTTTGAAAAGTTCATAATCATGGCTGGTTTTAATTATGTGGTTTTAATTTGGACTCTTAGGTCCAGCAGCTAGTAGTAGCATCTAGAAGCAGAGAAATCAGGATTAATGTTTTTTTTAGGAATTTTTTGTTTGTAGCCAAATCTGGGAATCATCCATATGAGCACTGTAGAAAAAGTGGTGATCATCCTTATGAAGATTTAGCCAAATCTGGTTGGAACCCAGAAATAAAGCACAAAAAAAATTAATCATCTTTCGATAATTCTTTTGGCTACACAAAGAAAACCAGGTATGTGAATCGGGCAATCTTAACCTCTTTTTTTCCCCCTCATTTCTGGTGACTAAAAACCTTCAAAATCACTTTTTTTTCCTTTAATTTTAATTACACGAGACTTATATAACATTTTGCAGCCTGCTGTTGCAAGGTTGGACATCATTCCTTGATTGGTCTTCCAGCTCTCTCGTTCTTCTCTCCAGCCTGTATCACCATGTATTGGTCCACCAAAGCTTGAAGCCTGGGGGGAGTAGAGATCAGACCACCTCTTGTCGGTTTAGACTCAAGCTCAAGATTCTACCAAGCTTCAACGAGTAGGATAGGAGATTGTCCCCACCCTTCCAGGAGTAGAGATTGGGGTTAACATCCATTTCACCCATCTTGTCACAAAACAGCAGGAATTGGGTCTTTTTGGGCCCTTTTGCAACTCTTATTACTCGGCAAACTTTGTCATTCGAAGAAAACCTGTCTTTCTTTTTTTAATCCACACATGTGCAATTGTTCTCCACCCTTGTGAAAACAATTCTGTAGCTTTGTTCTTTAAGAAGCTTTCCTTATAAGGCTGCCTTATCATGTTCCACCAAAAATTGACCACCAATATATCCTTAGGCATCTTGGGATTCTGCTCTTCAACTTGTTTGTGAGCTTAGCCGAGACTCTTTCAACACAATTCCAAATCAATGATCTTGGAACCGTTTTAGGCTCATTCTGCAAACATCACTCAAGGCTTGGGAACCACTTACTACCTACCACTTACAACCTTTATAAAGTTGATATTTCTACAGCCCAAAATAGGATATGTACTACAAGTTGGATTCCCTTGGTTCAATTGCATACAAAATCCATTTACTCAACAACACCTCAGTTCCTTCTACAGGATCAGTTTGGGTAAGCAGGTTCATAACTGAACAGAAGCTAGAAACTACAAGCTAGTGACCAAAGAGCTGTATAGTCCAGCGCAAACGTTATGATAGATTGCTTCATTGTTGGTAATCATGTGTTAAATTATCTATTATCAAACATTTGGTAGTTGACTATTGTGTTTGGAAGTTTTGAAGGACTTCATTGGACATGACCAAGTATGTTATTCAAAAAGTGGGTTAAGTAGGGGGAAAATATTTAGGAGAAATTTGATTTGTGATCACAAAGTTGTGTTTGGTAATGAGTATATTTGGTCATTTAAACTAGAGGGAAATTGATTGATAATTGAAAGGTGGATTCAGCATGTAACAAAAAAATGTTCAGAAATAAGATAGACGACTTGCGTAAGATTTGGTACACCATTAAATATGTAATCAAGGGCAAATTGTGCATGCACTTTGACTCACTTGTGTAAAAACTTGACATCTTTCAGGAATTTATTCTTCAAGCAAGTCCTCCTTACCACCTAGTTTGGAAAGTGGACTACAAAGTTTCTTGGAGTTTTTAGTCCCTAATGTTATCATATTAAGGCCTACATTAGAGAAATTTGAAATGGATTCACAACTCAAGAAACAATCAAATTTGATTAGAAAAGAATAAGTAGACTAATTATACAAGAAAAATTATTCAAAATACACATATTAATGTTGGGTCCAAAAGTCTACAATTTTACAAAGTGTCATCAAGTTCAAAGAGAGCAAAAACATCATGTTTAGGAACAAGAGGACCATAAAGGTTAGGAAGAACAAAACAAATAAGAGCTCTTTTTGTTCCACTACACCACACATGGATATACATTCTCGCAACTTACACATCAACAACAATCAAAGGCTTAGTTTACGAAGACTTTGCTAATCTCCACCCTCTCATTGATTTGTGTGAAGAACTAAAAACATATGCTACACAAATTTATCAAGACCTAACTTTTTTTTTGCAATCTTGGTTTTTCTTCAAAAAAGACAGGGGCATACCTCCAATGGGACCTTGACATTTTGCCATTATTATTTGGAGGCTAGGTCCAAGAGGAACCAACATTTGAAAATTATAGCAATGCAAGGGAAGGGCCAATATGAAGTACCAAGATGAGGAAAAACATAAGCATTCATGGGCTTGAGCCAACAAGTTTTTTCAATGTTCTAAGGATGTAGCAAAATGGGGTGCCAACCTTTGAGGAAGATGACCAAGAGAAATAACAAACTCCATCTATTAGACCAACCACACAAACCACACATATGACACCACCACCCACACAAATCAAAATAAAGGGTGACATATTACCAATTGCTTTACCTTGTGGCAAATGGACTAATTAACAACTAAACAAAGCTATGGAAACCTTAGAAAAAAAACAAAACCCTTTGAGGAAGACCATCAAGCATTGGAACATATCACTAATTTCATTTTCATACAATTTGAATGGCCAAATTAGGGCAAGAAAAAGGGCCCCACTAGATGTGTTAACCAACCAAGAAGATGAAACAATTGCTACATGCATTTTAAACATGCAAAAATGTGGGCCTTTTATCATCTACCACAACTCAAATTTAGAGGTGATAGAAACAAAACCCACCCCCTTTTTAAATGAAATTTTTAGAAACATTTAATGTTATTAATTCAAGAATAAACATCCAAAATTAAGCATATGTCATATGGAATGGTTGGAGGTTTCAAGAACACAAGGATTAACTAGCTAAACATGTCATACATCTTACCAAAACTTGTAAATTATTTTCAATCATCACAACTACCGTTTAAACAACCCATGAAATTTTAATGAAATAAGCATACAAGCTAGGAAGTAATTTGGTGCTTGAGTTTTGGCCAAAAGAAGTTCTTGTGAAATTTACACCACCATACCTAGGTCCCAAAACTAGTTGATCATGAATTATGTTGTAAATGCAACCAAGATAGCCCTACTTGTTTTTTACATATTCTAAAATGAAAAAATGCAAAATGATTACATAAGAAGTTTATCCTAGAATCATGCATGGCTATACAAAAGAAAGCTTGGATGACTTTATTCATTTTCAAGGAGTGATTGTCCATCTTCAAAAAGTTCATTATAAGAGATATTTTTCAAACCAAACAACATCTTTTGATCCTAGATGGTCATAGTTCACATGTCACAATGCAAGCAATAGAACAAGCAATTGAATTTGGGTTAAATATGGTAACATTACCTTTGCAGACCTCACAAGTTCTACAACCCTTGGATGTGTCTCATTTCAAACCATTCTTGAAAGAACTTTTAGAAAGGCTGGATATTTAAACATGGCAAGAAACCATTTATTTGAATTAGAAAAAGTCACATTGGTAAGGATATCAACACCTTTGTTCAAAGGATGGGTTGACCTATTCATTAATTAGGCTACATGATTGATTAAAATCCTACTTTAAGTTATAATTTGCACATATAATTGAACTTTGGGTTGATTTACATCCCACCCTTTTTGTAGGGTGGAATTTAAATTCACTATAAAAATTCTTAATTTTTCAAATGGTCCAAATTGATTGATTGGTCATTTTTTATTAATAAACATGTCCATTTTGACTAGAGGCCTAAAGCATGTATTTTTTTACTAATCAATTTGACTATAGTGACCTATTTGACCAATACATCCAATCAAGTTGGACAACTTCAATAACCAATAAATTTTAATCAAATGGGACATTAAGTTAAATTGAACATAAAAATTTGACATCATTAGTCAAAATGACCAATGTTCTTTAGTCAAATGGGACATCTTATGCCTATTACATACCTACCTCCTATCTCCCACCTACCTACCCACCCACCAAACGATCCACTTACCCACCCACCCACCTACCTAAACATATTTCCTACCTACCTACCTATCCACCCATCAATAACCTATTTACATATTAATTACCTATTTACCTACCCACCCACCAACATATCCACTTACCCATTCACCTACTTACCCACCTACCTCTTATAACCTACCTACTTACATATCTCATAATTTTATAGTGATGTGTCGAAATAAACATTTGAAATAAAAAATTTTGATAAAAATTGAACACCTTTTGATGGTGTGGTCCATTGGTTAAGAACTTGGTTTATCATTGGGGAGTTCAAGGGTGCAATTTTTAATATTTATAACCTATGTACATGCTTAAAAGTTAAAGTAAATAGGCTAAGTTAAGTAAATTAATTAGGTTATATTAGGATAGGGTAAGGTAAGCTACCACCTACCTACATGTTTTTTTACCACCTACCATAAAAACATTATTTTTGATAATAATATTATAAATACTTTATTTAAATATGGGCAAAATTTTGACTAGTCAAATGGTCCACTATTTGCAGATCAAAAAAACCATTTCAATCACAACGAACATGTCAAAATCAATTTTTCCAAAATGACGGAATGATCTTTTAACATTTGTCCAAATTGGGTAGTTTTTTACTAGATTTTCCAATTTAAAAAACCAAAAATTCTACTAGTGATTACAAATTGACAACTTGAAAAAAACCATATGATTTGAAAAATCTAATTCCTATAATGGATATCTAGAGGGCATTATGAACATATGTACTCAAGCAACCCCATAAACATGAATTGGCAATTGCACATTATGTGTTAATTAGGTCCAAGGTTTGTGTAAAGTTGAAATAAACCATCATGATTGTCAAAAATTAGCATCTTTAATTGTGTGCAAATGTTGATTAAGAATCAATATTTCCAAAAGTGTTCTTATTTTTTAAAATAATGAATGTTGTTATACATACATTACTTTAGACCATGCATGTACATGGTATAATTAAACTATGACAACCTATATATGTCATGTATACTAGGATAAGGAACAAGAAATGAAACAAATTAAAAAATATGAATTCAATATGGGAAATTAGGGCAATTTATCACATGGGTCCATTCACCTCAAACTCGTGGAAACACTACCCACAAAAAATTAAAAAAAACCCTAAACCCATAAATAATTGCTAGAAAATATGCAAGGTTGAAACTAATATGTTATTCACCATAATTGTTTTCCCAAGCAAAGAAAGTTTGATTGAAGACCAATACTTAAGCTTACACTAAAGTTTTTCGAACAAAAAGTTATTAACATTAACTAATTAAGTCCAAGGTTAATCCAAAATGTGTCCCCAACAATTTCAAGACCAATTATGATGATAACCTAATCCATCTAAAGGCCTAGGTCCAACTTGGTTTTTTTTTCACCTAAGTCCAAACCAAAAAACAACCAACTTCTCATTATTGAGCTAGAAGTTGAAGGCTTGGCAAAACAAGCCCAACACTTGTGATAGTTTCAAAATGGCGTCTTGAGAAGCTTTAATTATCAAATTCTCGTCATCAACATATTGAACTATTAATTGTTGTTTCTTAGACCCAGGGAACTTGATGCCTTGTAGTCTCCCTTCCTATTGATCTTTTGTTATCATCACATTGAGAGCTTTTCCAACCATCAAAACAAGTAAGGGGTTAATGTGTAGCCCTTGCACACCCCTCTTTCAATGTCAAACTTTCAAGATAGTTTGCACATTAACTCATGCCTTAACTTTGTTAAAAGAAAAATTTCTTTATAAAAACAAGATCTTCTAAAATACCAAACTCACACATGCACCAAAATACAAATTGTTAGTCCATTTTGTCTTATGCTTTCTAGAAATCAAGCTTGAAGAAAATCACGCTATTATGAAAACATGGTTTTTTCATTATTAGCATTGCAACTAAGATATTGTAGAGTCAAGTTCATTTATTTGAAATGACCAACAATGTCCAATTTGATTAAAATCAAAATTAAGTATGTTCATTTGAACTAAAAAAAACTAGCTATTTAATCAACATGGACATTATGCGGGACAAGTGATGTATGTGGTACCCATATGGAATTGTTCAACTTGACTAATGTGATTAAAATTAATCATTTAGTATGATTGATTGTGAATGTAAGGTTACTTTTGACAATGTGGAAATATTAAAATATTCAAAACAATAATCAAATAAATTTTGATCTGAATTGCTAAAAAAATGAAAGTAAATTACAAATGTCATGTTCTCATTTGTACTTTGTAAGAAATCACATAAAAATAAAAATAAAGGATGGTTTAATTGAAATATAACAAAATGATGTGTGAAAAAATGGAAGATCAAACTATTTTAACTTAACTTTTTTAATGGCTTCAAACATTAAGATAAAAAATGTTAAATTATTTTTATAAAAACCATGAAATGTTTATTTCAAAAATAAAATTAGTACTATCACATCAACTAATAATTTCAGTTATCTTAGTTATTTCAAACGACCACATCAACTAATAGTTTCAATTATCTTACTTATTTCAAACAACAACATCAACTAATAGTTTCAATCATTTTGTCATTTTAGATTGTCGTCTTTAATTATCTCAATCAAAACAAACTAAATATGTCACAAATGATTGGTTTGTTTTGTTGGAGAAAAAATCCATGATCGTGACATCCAGGCTTCGGGCTTTATCTTTTGCCATAGCTTCTTAAGGTATATGTAGCTTCTACTCTAACGTTGGAGAATTAACTTGTCTTCATTTGATTTGGTAATTTGTCCTTCAATCGCGGTGAAAACATCTTCCTTGCTTCAATTGAGTGCAGATTAGACCTTCTCTCATAAAGCTTCAAGTAGAATTTAAGTTCTGCAGGTTTCTTTTACAGAAGGTTGTTGTTTGATTAGGCACCCAAAATTTGCCAAATTAATTATTTTTTCGGTGCTCGGTACCTTAGGCACCATGAATAACTATTTTGAGATTTTGACACAATCCCAATGCCAATTCATTAACAAGTTTATTATAACTCTTACAAAAAACAATTTATATATACACTCCTGGTGATTTATGAAGGCAGTTCTTCAGAGTTATAATGGTGGTTCTATAATGGTCTTTCTAAAATTGCCATATTAAGACCATACATTCCAGCAGGTTGCCAAAATATACCAGGATTCTTAAATTTGTCTCCTTTCCTCTCTGACTAATAGCCAAATTTGGCTAATTTCTCTTGCACAGGATCATCACTGGGCTACATCAAAAAATTGAAACAAAAGAAAAAACCTCCTGCCCACTTTACACTATGGATAATGAGGTCATGGGGCCTAGGCAGGCCCACTCAATGCACAAACTCAATCCAGCAATAAAACCTCTAATAATCAACATGCAACAGATCTCAACCTTTGTGAGCCAGATTGTGTTACAGTTCAGCAGCCTGTTAATTATTCTTCAGGCTCATGGATGACTCATCATCAGGGGTAGAACCATAATTTAAGCTTCAACATATGTAGACATTACACTGATTGTTAGAATTCATGTAGCAACAACATTACCAACAGTCACAAATTATTTACAATACTCTCATTTCCACAACACTTTACTCTAATTATGAAAAAAATCTAAAAAATGAATATAAAGAAAAGAAATTCCAAATGTTGAAGAAAAATTGACAAAAATTTAGTGATAATAATCATTTAATAAAGATTCAAAGAATTGGGTATACAATGTGGATTGCATTCTTGACCCTACTAAGGTTGATTGCATCTGTGATGAATGATTATATAAATCTCAGTCAAGTTGGATGTGAGTGGTGGTTTAGTGCTACTGACTTAAATGTTTTGCAGTCGAGTGTGGTCTTCTGTCAAGCTCATCCAGTTCTCACCTGATGTGTTTTTTGGCAATAAATTTTGCACTTATGTTTTGCAGGACATTTAGAAGGTGCTGGAGCTCATCTGATGTGCGGCCTTTCAGATTTCAGGGGGAGTTCAAAGTGACAGTGTTAGTGCATATCTACTTAGGTATCATCCATAAGACTAAACCCTAAACCCTAAAGGCATTATCTATCTAGTCAGTTTTAAAATTGGAAAAGGTAAGCTTTCCTGCCCATCTCTGAAAGTGAATGACTGACTTGCTGCAAATCCTTCCACCCATTCCAATAATTATGAAACCTAACTTACTGAGTAATGAAAACATGCAGCTAGCTCATCATGTAATGTATGACTAATGACTCTGCCTTTTCTTTATGGCAGGTTCAATTGGCAAACTAAAAACTTCCATTACTGGATCTAGAACTTCTCATCCAGATGCATGCATTTCATTTTTGTACATGCCCCATCCATTACATAAACATATATAGCATTTCACATGTCACTGACATGTTGGGTGAAGTTCAAACCAAACATTTTTTATGCCCAAATCCAACACCAATGCATACTCAGTTCCCTACAGGCCAGTGCCAATAAATGGAATACCGTACCTATGATTGATAATCGGCACTTCTTTGTCAAATTTCTTTTAAAAACAAGGTCGAACTGTTCAAATTTAAGTTTCTAGAATTTCAACAGTTAAGCAATATGTATGCAAAGTATGTACCTCATGCAATGCAATGCATTCATAATAGTAACCAATCGGTTGGGATGGGAGTGTGATTCTCAACAATTTTGGCAAATATCAGTAGAATTTTATTTTATTTTTCTTGACTAGACCTTTTGTGAATTATTTCGTGTCAAACATTAGTTGGATGTGTGATAGATGTTCAATTTTCAAATTAGGATTTACGGTTTAACAATCATACATGCCACTCTCATCATTATCACCAAATTCCATTTACACAACAAAGGAAGTGATTTAGTAAAACAACCTCCCAAAAATTATATATATCATCATCAGACTCAGTGTGTCATTATACAGATGCTTGTGATCAAATTTCTCTTCTAGACTGTTCATAGATATGTTAGGCACTACTTCTTGTTTTCAAATATACTAGTGTGGCCTGTGCTGTTGGCCCAAGTGTTCCCATGTCCTCAACTGATTTTTCCTTCCAAAACCTGGTTTTTTGGAATTTATCTGAATTTTCAGCGGCAGAAATCACTTAAAAATCAATATCTCCCACATTCTAAATCCAAATCTTACCAAATAAATTCCCTTAAATCCTGCTCATCAAGATCTTTCCAACAACACCAAGGGCACATTCCAATTCCTCCCAAATTTTCAGCTACCATTTAATTTGATTTTCAGTGAAAAAATCGTTCAGTATTCAAGAACTTTTGCACTGCAAGGCCAAACGCCATAGAACCAAACTCATGCACCCCTCCTCTTCGAGAGCTTTCCAAAGAGACCAAGAATGCTATCTGAAGCATCATGGTTCCATGGATCTCACCAGCACAAAACTAAACAAAACAAACTACCTTCCTTCACAGATAGATTTTTTGTGTTGCATTTTGTGACAAGCTTTCACCAAAAGGACAATTTCATGGAAATTATACCAAAAAAAAATGTTATGTTTAGAAAATGAGTTTTGGGTTTATTTTCACAAGAGTTCATGTTTTAAGGTTATATTGTAGATGTTAAACCCTAATACAACCCTAAACCCTAATTCACATGGAGCATATGGAATCTACACAAATGTTGCCCATTTTGGAGGATTGGGAGGAGCATTTGGGCCATATAGTTTACACATGTTCTACACTGGTGCGAGAATTAGGACCTACAGCTAGCATCAACAATGATTTGGCAACTCCAAATGCATCCCCCCCCTTCCCCCCCAAGTACTAGCTTTGGTGGACATCGGCTCGGTGACCCAAGTAGTGCACATGTTGGGAGTTGTGGATAGGGGACCCACAAGTTCCACCCCACCAAGGTCTAGTAACAGTCATCTTTGTGGGGAGGCTACACTTGAAGCAATGACTAAAGATTTGTGATGCTACTTCAACAATTGCAGGTGGATTTCATGAAATGTTTATGTCTTCAAGGTGGGATATCATAGCTCTTGAAAACAACTTTCAAGTGACTAGAATATGGGAGACTCCTTTGTCGGCATTGTTATTTGCACGGTGATGATATTTAGAAGATGGAAAAAAGACATCACATAGGGGTTTTGGCTTTGTCATACACATTGCTTTTAGAACCCATGAAATTTTTGGGCGTTGTTTTGACAAATGCTCCAAATGACCTTGTTGTAACCATTGGTTTATAGCATTTTTATACCTTACAAACAAATACGTGCAATGTATTTTATATGCTTTGAAAACTCTTTGTGAAAAACAAAATGGTGAATATACAAAACTCAAGTTAAGTGAATTAATGAATATTCAACACTTGAACTACACATATGTAAATGTGATGCAACAACCAGATCAATCCTCATGTGGGTTATTTACCATTGCTTATGTTGTTGACATTGCATTCAACATATATGTACAAAAATCAAACTATATAACTAATGAAATGAGACAACACTTAAATTTTCTAAAAAATATGAAATATATAACTTCTTTCTCAAAAATACCATAAACATACATAAAACATTGAACTCCAATTCTATGGCAAACCATGATTAAATTTCAACACAACAACAAATTGCTTATAAATTAAAAAAATTAAATCACTTTTTGTAATATCAAAGTTATTGCATTTTATAAATTAATATATTGTTTCCTTTTTAATCATATGTATCAATTAAATTTTTAACCCAATATCATATATTATATAATTGATATTCTTTCCTAATAATCATAGAATACATTATTGTAATACACATATAAAATATTGTAAAACAACTAATGTTGTTGCTTATCACAATTAACCTTCTCATTCTTAGTATAGGTTGATTTGGTTATTTTGGACAAAGAAACATATAATCACTTTTGATAATCCAACAAAAATGTCATAACAACAATAAAACTCTCATGAAAACCAACTCAAGTAAAAAAAATCCCTTTAATTTCCCTTCACACTTATAATGATTTATGGAAAAATTTTGTCATGTCTGCATATGCAAATTTGTAGGCACATGTAGGATTGTTGTTTGTGATAGAAACCATCAAATCCATTCAACTTAGCAAATGTATGTTTATAGTTTGCATATGTCCTCTTCTACATGATTGCTTGTACCCACCATATTTGGTTAGGCCCTCTTATGCATAATCACTTATACCCACTTGCTTCATAATTTTAAGAAAAAAAAATATTAACAATAGCTTATGTGAACATCCATGTGAACTCACCCGTATAGATAAATAGATAATTCCAACCTAAGTGATATGTTATCATGGGTTTTCTAGTTTATAACTAACGTTGGTAAAAAGTTTAAATCTCTTTGTAATTCAACATTCAATTTGTTGAAATTCAACAATTTGACCTTAGAAACATTGTGTTTTTGTTTATAGTGTAAATGGTAGTGTGAAGCAATGTGCAACCCTAATTGAAAGCATCAAATCAATAGTTGGTTGGTTGTATACTCATCCCAACAACATGATAATGTTTACCTTCAATTTTGACACATATTCACATTGAATAAATTATATTTCATGACAAAAAGCCATGATTCATGTCAACAATCTTATTTTTTGGTGTCATGAATTCTCACTTTCAAAATGGTAAGAAAAAAAATGTTTTAATTTTTGGGTATTTTAGCATTCAAATTTTGAAATTTGTTTTTTGCTAGACTCTATATTAAGTTCCAATAAGTAGCCAAAAGAATTGAAGGATACTTTTTAAAAATTACTTTCTTATTTATTGATCCAAATTTGGTTATATTTCCTAATGTATGATTGCCATTTCAGCTACACCCAAATTTTTTTGAAAAAAAGGGGAAAAAATTGGTTATGACACAATTGTGAAGTGAAATTTGTGGTCCATTTTGCTCTATACAAAATGTACATGGTGTTTAAATGTGTTGTCATTAAGGCTGGAAAAATATTGCAATTTTAGTAATAAAACATTAGTACCTTTACCATTTTGGCATCTTCTCCATGTGTTATTAATTATAAAAATATTTTAGAAGTAAAAATAAAAATATCCTAAAATTCCAACTATAATTGAGGTAGGGAAAGAAAAATAGGTGCAAATATTTTGGACTTTTTTATGGTTTATTTTGAAAAAAAATTGCATTTATTGAAAATAATTTTATTTCTTCCACGTTGGTAAAGGTCCTACAATAATCAAATGATTTGTATTCCAATTTTATTGATTTTGAAGTTGAGTTTTACTACCTTACATCAACTAGTTTTTTGGGGGTATTTTTTTAGATGCAATCAAAGTGTGAATCTCCTTTGTTAGAAGATTTAGGCAAAATTGGTCATAAACTATAAAATGAGATAGGAAAGTAAAAAATTTAAACATTGTTATATATAACTTTTTTTGGGGGGCAAATTGGTGCCAAATTTTTGCTTTCCTTGGAATCACACAATGAGCAAAGTAGATAGATTTGACAAAGTTTTTCCAAAGAGAGCATTGGATGTGGATGGAGGTTACTACTTCACACCCTTAGCATCCAATCAGTTCACCACCTCCATCCATCTTTGTCAAGAGAGTGACGATGGGAATCATCCCCACAAAACTTGTTAAACCCTAACTCCTATGACCCTTGTGAATGTAGAGCCTAGGGTTAAGAAGCTAGCTCACATTACAAAGCTTTTTTCCCATTGTCGAATTTTGTACTAAAAGGTGCAATCCCTTTGCCAAAGTGTTGTTGAACATCATAGTTAGGATTACCAAAATTGGTATGTTTCTTGGAGAGTTATTACCAAAGCTTGAAAGTAGGGGGTCGAGAATGGGGGCGGGGGAAGGGGGGTGTTAAAGGTGTAGTCATTTTGGTTTTCATGTCATTGTAATTTACTAGAGGGAGAATTATTGGTGTTGTCAAGGGGCAATTTGAAATGTGATGGTGGTGATGGTTTTGATTTGGTGTTGTCAAGGTGCAATTTGAATCACAATGGTGACAATGGTCTTGATTTGGAAGGTGATCGCGTCTATTGTGAGTTCAAGCATATTAGGTGCATCACATTCCTACTTCTTGTGTGTAGTTTGTAATTTGTTCTTATTGTTCTAATTTGATTTGTTTGAATTTTTTCCAAGGTTAATGATTTGCACTTGTGTTCTTCATCATCTCTAGAATTCCAATGTCTTCTTTAGGGCTATGTCAGCATTTCCATTCAAGTAGGAACTCCACATGTACTAAGTCCATTATTTCTTGGCTCGGATTCAACTATGTTTTTTTAGAGTTTAATTCCCCTTTCACGAGAGCAAGCAAGGAATACTTCTTGTCTTTGATTCAACCATGTTTCCTTAAAGTTTGCATACTTCAGTCGGCCCGAATTCCCTTTCATGAGAGCAAGGACTACTTTTCCTGAACTGCACTTTGGAAGATGTAAAAATAGTGATGATCATCCTAAGAAGATTTAGCCAAATCTGGCTATAAATAAACCAGAAATAAAGTATCATCCTTCTATATGTTTGGCTACACATTAAAAATCACATATATGAAATCTCTCGTCTTAGATTTCTATAACAGCTTCCAGAAAGTAGCCAAAAATATATAAGAGGATTCCTAAATTTTCCTACTTTCATATTAGGTCCATAGTCAAATTTGGCTAAATCTTCTTGCAATAAAAATTTGGCTAAAATGCTCTAGGTATTTCACTCTTATTTCTAGAATTTCTATTTGTTGTGTGGAGGATATATGTATATATATATATATATATATATATATGCTTTTTAAAATACCTATATCAGGTGGTTAAAACAAGTGTCTGAAGTCAATATTTGAGAAGTTTTATACTACCTAGTCAGGTAAAGTTTAACCATAGGTACTACTACTAGCCTAGTCCTCATATTGGGTACTTTTTGGAGACCTAAACGCTAAACCCTAACCCTTTTTAAAAATCAAAACCTTGCAAAACTTTATTTATAAACACACAAAGGTATTAGAAACAAAGGAGAATTTAAGGATGTCAAACTCGTCAAAAACTCTTCATCTCAACAACCGATCATTTGTAATAGCTCGGCCGCGGCAATTGGGGGGGTGTGTCATTTTATGATATGTCTCAAAAACTCTTCATCTCAATGACCGATCACTTATAATAGGTCGGTCGTGGCGATGGGGGTGTGTCCCGAAAGGGGTGTGTCACTTTATGATATGCGTGAAAATTGTCCATAGAGCAATAATAAAGGCATGTTTAACTAAGTTCCGAACCGTAGGAAGAAGGAATTAAGGTAGATCAACTGGTCACAAAACACTTAGCAGCTCAGGGAGTAGAGGGTTCAGTGACCGTGCATTTGATGGATTTAACATTCAAATCAAAAACATTCGGTAAGGCACTAGTCTAATTGTTGTTAGTAACCTTTTACCGACACCAAATTGGGTACGAGATGGAAAAGGTAGGGCCTCCTAAAGTTGTGGGGTCTTTGAAAAACAAAACCGTCGTAAAACACACTCTTGCCTTGTAATAGTGTAATAAATGCCTCACAACAAATAACTCTACACCCTATATATATATATACATCCCCCACACCATGCCTCCTCTAAGTGTCAAAACCATACCTAAAATACAAAAATACATAATTTTTTAATTACCAAACACATTTGTACTAAGGCCAAAAAGTAAAGGGTTCCAAAAGTTTAGAAAATTGTATGGAAACCATTGTTATATAGTACATGAAATTGGCAATAGAAAATGAAGAAGAACAAGACAATTTCCCTTGAAACAACCAAATACACCCATTATACAAAACAAAACGATCGATTACATGTCTTTTTAATAAATTTTCTTTACTTATCCATTTTTGAACATGTTACCTATGACTTGTTTAAAATCCTTTAAAAATCCTCAAACACAAATAGGCAACTACTAAATGTCCAGTAATTGACAATTTGATGCACCAATTACCAGCAATGAAACAAATCTTGGATGTGAGAAAGATGATTTGAGACCCAACCAAATAAGGGGTATGGGTATGGGTATGGTATTGCCCACGGAGGGGGGAGGGCTCCAGCCAATCACGAATTACCGAATCAAGCATGTGCGGACACCAATTATTTTATATAAGTAGATTTCCACCAACGCCTGAGTATGTGACCCTCCAAAAATGTTTCTCACATCCAAGTTTTAGTTATTAACTTTTTTTCCAAACCCACCCCCCCACCCCCATAAAACTGAAACTGGGACTGCAAGTTAGGTCTAGTCCTCATTTGTAGGATTATCTTGAACCTCAAGATGTGTAAGATCATGATAAAGGGTTGGTTCTACACATCATGTAGTACCAGTACGTAACTAATAGCAACCCACTTGGACCAATCAAACCATCTACCCAATTAGAAACAAGGAGCAGTGATTTGACTCTGTTCATTAGAGTGTTCCAGGGTTCCTCCAGGGGCTCTTGAAAGCTGTGGATTTCACGGTCCCAGCTGTCGTCCAGTGGGTGCACTGGATTCAACTGATGAACCTCGTCTAAGACTTCCAGTTGCAGAATCACATACTGAACACCAGTGGAGATGCTCTAAGTCAAGTGTATAAAATGTTTAACCGAAGATACAAGTGACTATATACAAAATAGTTTGTACCCAATGTAACATGGATTTATCATTTCTTCAAACCCAAGCAAAATGTGATAAATAAATAAATAATATAGTATTATATTATATATTTTTAAATTTTATTTTTTTCTCTATGAAAAACTATGGTGACCAATGTAAAGGAAAAGACAAAAAGGGAAAGGCATTGGGGTGTTTAGCACGGCAATAACTTGTGGATTGTAGGCCAGAAAGTGTTTTCCTTCCAGAAAACGTTTTTGAAACTAAAGGGGCTTCCACCAATTCAAAGTGGATATTTGTACCCCACTTCCCAACAAGTGCTACATAATATTCCGCCAAGTTTCAAACATACATGGCTTTTTGGATTACGATCATCTCATGCCTACTAGGTGTGGTTGTAAGGGTGCATTTTTCAAACCCTAAGTGTAGTGCATTGGGTAAGGGAACTCATCACACATAATTTATTAACTTCACAACATTTGGATTACTCACCATGCCCATGAAATTCTTCCTTCTCCCCCCCCATATTTTTTTTAATAAATAAATAAATTTAAAAAAATATATATTTCTTGTTTCAATCATAATAGTTTCCTACACTTCCAATATGATGTTAATACCCATAACCCAAAAAACAAAAGAAAAAAAGGGAGGTCATAGTCTACTTTTTGTTGAATACATTGCATGAAAAGCCCAAAAGTCTTTAGTAACCAAATTGGATGTGGGGATCACAACTTGCAGTCTTCACCATTTGAGAATCTTGAAAAGTTAAGACCAAATTAGGTCTAGTCCTCATTTTTAGGGTTAAACCTAAACCCTAATGCTATCCTATTCACACACAAAAAAGGGGTAAATGTTGAGTTGGCAAATGACATTGCATTGGGCTTAAGAGGGGGATAAATGTGTTTGGAATATCTTATCCCCAAGAATAAATATCTTCATTATTTTTAGATTTAGGATAAGTTAGGGTGGAATATTGGAGTTTAGTTTGAACCCTTGATTTCAAAAGGGTTAAAATCTTCTTGTTCTAACGTTGGTCTTGCCAACATATGGTAGGGTTTAAGGTGAGAGAGCACCTGGAACAGAGGGCAGCAATTAAAAAAAATAATCAATCTTTATAATTTGCTCAAAATGATCGGGCAGTATGAAAATTATAAAACTGCCCGAAAGTTGTTCGAGTGTCAGGATTTTTCCAGAGTGCCCAAAATGTTTGGGCATAAATGAAAACTTTCTTCGCATTTATTGGGTGACCAAAATTATCAGGGCAGAATAAACATTCCCAAAATGTCCAATATATTTTACCATCAGGGTTTTTCCAGAAAGTACCCAAATATTTTTGGGCAGAAATGAAAATTTTCAACCTATATGATCTGCCTGACATTACCAGGCAGCATAAGAACTCCCAAACTCGCTACATTTTCTGGGGCAGACTGTCCAAACAGGCTACATTTATTTTTTTGTTCCAGACTGCCCAATTTGTTTTCCTAAGTTTTCCCAAGCTGCCCAAACTATTTCTGTAGTTTGGAAAAACCTCCCAATGTGAAGGTTGAACCTAAGGTTAAATTAACCCCATCATACTATTTTATTTGTCCCATTTGGGTGACCAGCACATGGGTTAGTTTATCTCTTATCATTTTAGCCCCCAAATCAAGAGAGGGTTAAATGGAATAAAAATATACCTACTTAGTTCTAACCCTTGGTTTGAATTGAGGTTGAAGGAATAGGCACCTTTAGATGTACAAGCAGGGGGCATAATAATATCCATCCTCTTGTCTACTAGAGATATTCATGGATCTGAGATTTCCAAAATTTAAAGGGACAAAGGAGAATTTAAGAACTAGGCAAAAACCTACTTAGTAACCACCAAAGTTGACTCACTATGTTAGAATTTGTCGTCACATTGAACATAAAATAGAATGAGTGATATCACAAATTACACTAAAATGTCCTCAAGTTAAGTTAAATTATGCAAGGAGAACATAAAATAGAATGAGTGCCGGTAATCACAAGATGTACTAAATTTGCTCACCGTTGAATTATGTAAGGTGTTGTATTGGATGTGTATGATGGGTCCCATTTAGAAGGTACCCGATTATTGTCAATGGTCTGTTTGTTTAGCCACTCGGCCTTTGTCTAGAAGCTGTGAAAGAAAAGGTCCAATTTAGGGCACCAACAACTTTGACATTTAAATTAATTAAATGTCCGTAGCCACTGTCCGTCCGGAGTCAGGGGAAGCTTCATTCTTCCTTTAATATATATAATGTGATCCTTCAGAAGCATGCCACTTGGTTGCTGGTTCCACTTGCTCTAGCTTTGCAGATTGTAGCACAATTTTGTCAACAGATGAGATACTGAATGATCCAGCTATGATGTAAGCAAAACACCCAAAGGCTTTTAGAAATTCAATATGCAAAGTCTACTTTTGGAAGGAAATCCAAAATTGGCAATCAAAGACTTTTTAATACTCTCTATTCATGAAGTACTAGAGTCTTCGCTTGTGTGCAATCTGGCTCAACTGTGAACTTGTCACCCAATTAAATTTTCCTTTCGAAATCATTATTTTTAATTTAATTGAAAATTTCATAATAAAAAAAACTACTCAAAATTCAATATCTCTTGTGCACCTGAGGTCTAAAGATATCCAAATCACCACCTTCAATAAATTCTACTCATTGAGAGCATTCCAACAATACCCAAGGGCATCCCCAAATTCTCTTGTGATTTTTAGTTTTGAGTTAAATGAATTTTCAGTGAAAAATAATTGTTCAATATAAACTTTTTCACCATAGGTTGAAACATCAACTTTGTGCACCACCGGGCCCCTACTCATTGAGGGCTTTCCAATGGTACCAAGAGTGTGACAAAAGGTACTACGGTTAATATTTGGTTAACCATAGTGCCACCTAATAGTTTTGGTTGTCTTCTCTCCTCTTTTAAATGTCACCAATGCCATTCCAGAAGTTTGTATAACAGTTTTGCTACTTTTTCTTGCTTGTTGTGCCTGCACAATCTTTCTGAAGCTTGAGTGACTCATTTCAGCAAGATTGTGCTCATTTCAGAAGCTATTACTACTACAATCAGCTCAAAATGATCTCTGGATGTTTCCTGGACACAAATCCAGAGCTGGGCAAGCAATTGATCCAAACATTTTATTAGCCCAGCACCCAAAAAACAAGAAAAAGAAATGCCTAGTTTCCGACATACTCCCATAACTAATTAGTACAACTAACAATTATTTTGTTTTGCTAATACCCCTTCTGGAGAACATGGGGTTCTTCCTATTGACTGAATGTCATAGGTAAAGCCCAAGGCCGCAGGCTTTACCAAAAAAAATGGGCACACGTGGGGCTGCAACCTGCCTCCCATGTGCCTCTGTCCCGGTAAAACTTGCGACCAAGGGCTTTACTGAATGTAAAATCTTGCACCCTTTTTCCTCTTATACCCATTCAAGTTAGGGGGTAAAGCCAGGCGATTAGAGGGCGAGAACAGCCAGTTTCGGCATACTAGGGCATCAAATGCATAACTGGGATTGAAATTTT
>Ga0209611_10003996_pt1 | contig 25326 bp, 20 predicted proteins | sample S1TSphgellanicum_3_FD_187693 | JGI IMG/M metagenome (GOLD analysis project Ga0209611, IMG submission 187693) | Host-associated microbial communities from peat moss isolated from Minnesota, USA - S1T2_Fc - Sphagnum magellanicum MG (SPAdes) (version 2) | ecosystem: Host-associated > Plants > Peat...
TAGAATCAATATTGATATTGATTGGCAAATTTTGTGAATTTTCAAAAGGATGTTTCTCCAAAAGCTTGTTGTATATCTGATTTTGCTTCTCATCATCATATAAGTTTCTTTTCCCATATTCAGATATGAGGTCTTGCAAACAATTAAGAGTTTTCACAATACCACGAACAAAACATTCATGATAATATGATCCTGCTAGATTTGTGGGAGATATCAATTCGCGTTCTTTAAAAAAAACAACATTGTTTAACAATATGTTAAAAAAAAATGGTTCAACATGTTTGCCAGGATTGAAGTCTGTGAACCGCACCAAGTGTTCACTTTTATATAAGAAAAACCTTAATTTATCTTTCCCCAAACATGTCTTCTTTTTCAATTTTTGCTATTGTGGAAAAAATTGTTTCCAATACTTTGTAAATGTGTATTGGGCCATGTTAGAAGGTCGTGCACAATATATATCAATAGGATGAAATCCAAATATCCTAGATTTAGTCACCATTTTTGTATGCAAGTTTGGCGATTTTGAATAAACATACTTTACACCAACACTTTTTGATATGATTGGGATTTGTAAACATGAGAGGGTTGCTTTAGCTGGAGATACAGGTTTGGCTATTATTGTTGCCGAAATCAATTGAATTTGTAAAGGGGTTGCATCAACTAATCCCAAACTTCTTGCATTAATGTCATCCAATTTAATAGTGCCTTGTGGTTCACATTTCATAGCATATTTCAAAAGATAATATGACCAATATGAAGATGTGATTCGTTGAATGTTCATGTGTGCACCCCACAATATCAATGTAATACAATGATAAGGCACCACATTTCGATCTTCATATCGTGGACAATAGTATTGAAACCTAATTCATAAGTAGTTCAAATAAGTCAAAAATCATTTGAATATTTCAAACAATGATTAAATTTTGAATACTTAAATATCCACTAAAATGTGAATATCATGTTAACAATGGAAATTGTGTTAAATGAAAAATTTGATTGTCGTGGAATTGATATCATATTAAAATTCATGTTTTAAAAACATACAAAGATTTTTGAACTTGAATAATCAAGTGTTTTAAAAAAAAAAGAATTTTAGAAAGATAAGATTAGGGTCTCTTTTAATAGTAAAGATTATTAATTGCATAAATATAAAAATGATAATAACCAATTAATTAACTCAAAAATCACACTTGATTTGAATTTTTTTGACCCACCTTTGCGTGATTAGATGTTGAACTACATGTTGTTCAGCAAATATAATAATGGGAAATCCGTATTTGCAAATTTCAATGTGTTTATTTGTTTTGCATCGTGAACCACATTGATGCATTTGTTTTCGTTCCACTAACTTGAACAATGTCAAATCATGTTCATTGTCTGGCAATATAAATTTTCTAGACTTTTCATCAATAGTAGCAGGTACCATTGCAACTATTTCATTCGTGATGCGGTCAACATCAACGTCATTTATCCATAATATGATGTGTGCATGTACAAAACCTAAATGAAAGTACAACGTGAACTTAAACAATTTTGGATTATTGTTAGCATTAATGGAATGTACCATAAAATGAACACATATCTAATAAAACTAAAAAGTATAATTATTTTAATGAAATTAATGATTATATTATTCGACTTATGGTTGATTATTATTATATTAAGGTTTTCCAACAAGTTATGCAATATTAAACTTGTTATAAATTTGAAGCAATATGTAAGTGTGTTTTGATGGTAGGATTTGACAAGGTTTCAAGCTCTATGTTGTTGGATTTAAGTATCTAATAAATGATTGTATCAAGGTGGTAACTTGAACTTCATAATATTCCTAAGAACATCAATTTCTGACCATTGAAGATGTTGGCGTTTTAATCTTTTTACATATTTTTCTAAACATAAATGTTTTGTAGCATTCAATAGTTGAATTGCTTGTCGCACTTGGTACATCAAGAGTAAGTATGGTGTATATAATGTAAAAATAAAAAATAATGTAAACATTCTTTGTTTCAAATAAGGCAATAAACCACCAATTCCATCATATGCCCCACATCCATGTGGAAATAGTAATGGGAATAATGTCTTTTCAACTGACATGTTCAATGTTGGATTGGTGCACATGCCATCTTCTTGAACTAATATCCTTTCAGTTTTGAAAGGGTCATCATTGTTGCGCACAGTTAATTCTCCAATTTCAAAGGCATCATCAAAATTATGAGGAATTCCAGGATGCATGTCAAAAAGCAGTGACAAAAGTTACGAACATAACCCTTGAAATTTTTCATGGCATGTTCGATTGGATACATCCAATAGGCATGTATAGGTCCACATATATCCAATTCATGAACAAGATGAATTACTAGGTGTGTCATGAGGTTGACAAAGCTTGGAGGGAATACCTTCTCCAAATGGCATAAGGTAGTTGGAGTTCTAGATTTCAACATAGGGTATGATGCAAGGTCATAAACTTTGTTGCATATAACTTTGAACATTCTACATATCCATATTATGGTTATTCTAAGTTCCTTAAACATTTTGTGCCTCAAAAAAATTAGGAGGATTTGTTGAAAGAGGACATGATAATCATGGGATTTCATGGCACCTAACCTACCTTTGACAATATGTTTTTTGAACTTTAAAGCATACCCAATTGGCACCTTTAGATTAACCATAATGTCTAAGAAGGATAATCGTTTTTCTTTGGGCATCACCCAAGGAGTAAGCGACATTATACACTTTGTTGCTCGTGTCAGGTGAAGCTTCAACCATAATGCATTTCAAATACCCAAGCATTCAAAATTTCGACATACTTTCTTGGTGTCTTTTTCACCAAGCACAGTCTTCAATATATTCATCGCCAAGTTTTTCTCACAATGCATGACATCAAAAGTGTGACATATCATCAAGTCCTATGAGGTGGAAATCCAAAAGTGCACAAATGTAAGTTGATGAAAATATGAAATTTTCACTCATATGGTACACACCCATTTTCACATGCATGGATTGTGTTGCGACCCTAACCTTGGGCTCGCGACCAAGGCAAGGGCTTGCAAAGGTGGAGGCTAAGAATGAAGTCAGGAGTCACATTTCATACTCTCGAAAATGTAGGAAAGTGTGAGGGAATGAACCCACACGCTCCCAAGTGGGCTCCCACTTTGGGAGTTAGAGTTTCGATGCACTCTCAAATCTTCATAGAGCAATTGCAAGGGCCAAAATTAATTAGATTGAAAAGTTCCTTATACCATTGGAAAGCTCTTGAAACTTAGATGTCTAAAATGGGTTCATATAACCCATGTGCATACTTAAAACACAAGTTATGGCTAGAAGAAAGGTCGGGAGTCAAACTGCCAATTTGACTCCTGACCACTAGAAGTCAGGAATCGCCCTGATTTACTAACGTGTAGTTGAAGTGCTACATACCTTTGAAAAGCTTTCGACGAGGGTTATAATTTTGTTTTCGACCTCACCTCAATCGGAGGTCTGGACAAGGAATTATGGGCCTCTAAGTCATGGGGGTCCTAATTTCGAGAATTTCAGGACTCCCAATTTGAGAATCCCAAGACAAAATGACATTTGGGCACAGGCCCCGTGGTCAGGCATAGAGAATACTATGAGGGGGAAGGTGGTGGCTTCCCCCAAATCCAGGTCGTGGTGAGTCTTGTGAGTCCATGTTTGTTCATGGTGAGTCTGTGCACCAAAAATGTTATAACTATGCACTAACCAACTTGTTGTTTGGTTTGTGCAGGTTTGTGTGAATAATTGACCCACTTGTCACTCGTCCTAGTCCCCATCCCAGAGCTCCAGCATGCCCCTTTACCTCCGAAGTGTTACGAGCTAAAAAATGTACTCCAATTCATTATCCTTCCATTATTTTCACCTTTGGACTTATAGTTGAGTCTATCAAGGAGTTTGGGGGTGCGTTAGATTGTGTTGTATCCAAGCCCCAAATGTTGGATCAAACTTTTAACCTCATAATGCGATTTAGGCAAGTTGTCAAATTTTATCAACAATGAATTCCGCAATAAATAAAGTAATTCATCCACAAACCCATTTGTGCATCAATGTGTTGCACAAGCATTTAGTAGCGTCAACATAAAAGTCAACCTATTAAGTTCACTACTAGCATAGAGAGGAACCTCAAACTTTGTTGCCAACCTTAATAAATGTGGATCATCTATTGTATGGGTTGGTACATCACCATTCGGGCAAGTTGTCTCATTAACACCAAGTTCCATCTCATCAAGAAAACTAAATACAACATCCCTATTGATATCTGCTTCTTGTTATAAGGTGGTGTCCATAATTGGCCTAGATGCCCCAAATGCATCATTTAGAACCCCCATCATTCGAAACCCCAAGTCCACCTCATCACTATTATGATTGTTGAGATTAAAAGGACTCGGTGCATCCACAGGCTGGCATGCTACAACAAATTGGGAGCCATCACACCATTCTTCATCTAAGTTGCTAAATGGAACACCCTACATCAATAAGCACATAGTGCATAAAGTAAGATCTTCCACTTAAACTTGTTTATGTGTGGGAAAGTTGAGTTAGCATCATGAACCTGATGCATTTAGCAAGTTGTCAACATGGGGTACATGTACAAAACATAGAAAAAAAATCATGACATACAAGAACTCATCAGATCTTAAAGGTTAGATGGAAACATACAAGTGCGAACTTAAGGCAACATAAAGTTGGCTCACGCCCAAAAGTTAAAAGATGGTGTCGCACCACCTTCCTTGTCCAACTCCTCCCTCCATGGCAGATGTTACAACGGCATGGTAGTTTAACCAACTTCTTTTTAATGGCATAGGCCTCATTCCTGCACCACAATTTCTCATCCTTAGCCCATAGTCATGTTTGTTGGTTTAAAGGGCCATGTATCCAATGTGAACTTAACCTATTGAGACTCATGAGAATGGGTTGGCAAAGTATGTAAATCCAATCATAGTCCAGAAGTTGACATATTTGAGTACAAAGTTATGTATAAGGCTAAAGTCTTGTATGCCTCGGACTCTTGCCAGAAAGTCATGCATTTCAAGGTTGTTTAAGTAACAAATAAGGCCCTACACACGACCTTGGGTTAGTACCTCACCACGCTTAGTAATCTTCTTCCCCCTTAGATGTTTGACCAAGTCAAATTAATCAATATCCAACAAGATGATAAATGTGTAGACATGTGTACGTGTGATCCAAACCCTTCAACTAATAACCCAGTCATGGGGAATTACTTGCATAATGCAAGGAAAACATCAAAAGACCATGGTCAAGTCTACAGTAATTATGCATTCCTGAATAACAACTTGCATAATCCTAAGTACATACAAGTCTATTGCAATACTAGATAAAGATTGTCAAACCAAATGATAATAAAATAATTTGAATGTAGACAACTATGGATTTTGTGCAAACCCGATAGAGGTGATACAACCATGGAGAGATCCTTTTCCATAGAATTCAACCCTAAATAGCCAAAGGTAGTAACAGCTAGTTGAGAACCTTGACCTCAAGTTGCAAACTTATTTGGGCGATGAGTGCTTGGAATTGAAATTTGAAGTTGTAACCTAGGATTGCACACAAAATTTGGGCCATGTATCTCTTGGTCACCACTTCACAACCATAACAACACCTACTTCAAGCAAAAAATGAAGCATACTTTTTCATGCAAACCTTATAGCTAAAGGTGTGAAGGATTAGATTAGCAATTTTGAACAATCATTTGAACCAAGGTCATGAAGGTCATGTTGCAAAGAGACTTGAAATTTACATAGTACAATAGATGTTGCAATGGTAGTCTTGCATGTGATGTTAACATGTTTGAAATGCAATATGAAAAAACCACACAATTTATGAAAGGCAAAGAGGTGGGACCAAAAAAACCTTCGCAGAAAATGATAAAATCTAACCACATTTTTTCCACAAAATCAAAATATTTGTTCAAAATCATTTGTGCACAAATGTAGGTTAAATTTAAGCTTAAAAAATATGCAACCCCACCAATTTGCATTTAAACCTAGAGGATTAAATTACAAGGCCAACTTAATTATCCATTAAAAATATTTGTGAACTTGTTGCCCTATTAAGCTCATTGGTCATTGTTGATATGGGATATTGACAACGAGTATATGTTACACCGATACTTCATTATCAAATCCCTTAATATAGTGACAACTCTTCAAGGTGTAAATAGAAAAATGATACATTATTATGCCAAGCACCATTTGCCAACAATGTCATCTTTAGGTAATCTAATGGATGTCTTTTTTCATGTTTAGAAGTATGTTAAAGAAACAACCTTTTGACCTTAAATGATTGAATAAAAATGCATATTGACAATATAAAACCCAACAAGAACCATATTGACACAAACCAAATGCATTTTTTGGAACACAATCATTAAATTAACGGTTTTAGGTGCATTTTTTTATAGAGGCTTCCACCTTTTACATCCCAAAGTTGGCCTCCTATAATCCTACTATCATCAAAACTCAAAGTCACCATAGACCAAAGGAGAAACAAAATCAAAAACCATATTTCAAATATATTTTGTTGCTAATACGATATGCAATACAATATTATACTTGGAGATGCATGGATGGTGTACTATCACAAGTAATGACAACATATCACATACATACTTGCCTTAGACAACATGGCTAGCCTAGGCATATACCAACATTTCCCAAGATTTGCACTACTATATTGTTTATGAAAGAACACCCATCCAACATCATTCACACTGGAAGGTTATACACTATTTTAAAACTATAACAATCCACCTGATGTTGAACTTTTATGCACATGTGCCAACATTTCAAGACATGCAAAAAGTGCAAAAATGTCATAGGCTACATTGTTACTATTGCCATAAGTAATGAAATAACATGCAACATCAATGGAAGGGTTTCGGAGAAAATAGAACATTTGAACTCATCTTTTCGACCAATTAGTTGAACCTTCATGGTCTATCTTCATGTTTTATACCAACAAATGTGCCAAAACTACATGGAAATGGATTCCAAGCGATCATAAGTATTTGTGTTATAAAACAAGAGGTGCCAACTTGTGTACAATATGCATGTTTGCAAACTTTCCAGCGGATCCAACATTGTTTAGGTAGTTGTACATGTAAAAAGGGGACATTTGCAATGGTTATAATATCGTATGTACATTTCAAAGGTATGCACTACATCTACCAAGTTGTAGATATAATTATTTCAGTCATATTATGTAAACCCCTTCAAGCCATTTCCAAAATGGCCGCAGCTTGGCCTTAAATTACATAATGATATACACAAAAATATGTGTTGTGTTTAGTTCCACAATGTTCATATGCACACATAACCCACAACTAAAAAATTAGGCTATTGATAATTCAAGCCTCAAAAGATGGTAACCTAGAATTGAACTAGGACTTCACAATGAATGTTGTTAGTTAGCTTGTAACACCAGGTCCTTGAAACAATTGCAATAAACTAGGTGCAATGTGAATTCAAATTTAAAACATCTACAACTCCACCTTTTCTACATGGCAAAATCCATGCCTAAGGAATGTTTCAAGTCCAAGTGACAATTACACTGAGCAAGTCATACCCACCTCAAGATCACACAAGTTGTACACCAACATCCTTCACACACATGTCCATGATAGCTCGAATCCTCCAAGATTTCTTCGATAGGGACAAAACACCATGTGGATGGCTATTAAGTAAGATGTGATGGCCTTAAACCCAACAACAAGCTTGCACAACAAGGTTATCAAAGCACTATTAACTAGTGTGTATTATTTTGGCACACATCCAATGTGAAAGGAAGTCAACACACAACACAGGCCCTATAGATATGGAATAACCTATTGCAAGTCATAGTTCAACTAAAACATTATACTTTACCATTTTTCGTTGGCTGAAAACAAAATTGCAATGCATGTCCAATATTACTCACAAATGCAACAATCAATTTACCTTCAAGCATAATCATTTGACATTACCTCCTAGAACATTCAATAGTTTGTGCACAACTATTAAACATGCATGCACAGATTGAACAACTTGGCCTCCTAATAGGATGACATTCAATGTTCACCTTGGGATAGACGTTGATGTTCACTAAACTCCAGTAATTGGATGCACATAGGCCTTGGTGAACTTTGCTTCCAAAATGGCTACTATGGTGGGATGGCAACCTTAGCCATGGGCACTAACAATGCATGTAGGCACCTATGATACCAGGGTGCCAATTGGTGATCCACCCTAAAGCCTCTTGCCTCATTGTGCTGCACATTGGAATATTTAGAACGCAATGAGTTTTTCAGTTTCAAAAGAAGCATTCTTGAAGAGAAAGTTAAGCAAGTTAATATTCTAAAGGAACGCTTATACAACCTAGAAGCAACAAATTAGGGTTAATGTGACCTCCAACCCTAATGTATATCCGTTGGTGGATTGTTACATACCCAATGCCATCATCTACCACCCACCTGTCAAATGCACAAAATACTATTATGTTTTTTTTTTCCTAGCCTAAAAGATTTATAAATAAACAATAAACCAATCAATTGGATTTTTAAAAAAACTTAATTAGGTGTTTACATGATTTTCATTGAATTCATCCACAACATTATGGAATAAATTAATATTAGTTAATAATAATATAAAATGAGTATTAAAATGAGCATTAATTATAATTATCCTATTATTACTTAAGAGAAAGGGGGAAAATTTAGGGTGATAAAATTAATGAGATGTTACTTAAACCCAACTAAAAAGGCTACAACATAATTAAAACACATGTGTGGTCATGTAGTCATGTGGTTGGGTAGTCATGTAGTTGCATTGTAATCATCATGATGATTATGGATATATGACTACCCACATATGACTACATGACTAGAATTAGAACATAGTTGCAAATTGTCCTAGTCATGAAAGATAGGATTTGGCGTTGTGTCACAAGGTAGATTTACAAGTCACAACCAATCCACATATGTTCATTAACATTCATAGAACTCATGGAAACTTTTCATAAGTCCATAGTGGTTGATTATGAAGCACATTAAACACCATCATATGCACATTAGTCCATGAGTGTTCATTAACAGTCACATACCACATGTAACAGTCTTTAACAATCCATAGGACTTCACCAACATTCACCCAACATACCTAAAGCTATGACTTATTTCCAATGTTTCTTAATTATATTCTTTATAACACATTCAAGTCTAGTAGAAGTCCATACATGTCCATAATAAGTCACATCAGCTGATTAGAAAATCTTGACAATAATCCAAATGTTCAAAAATACTCACAAGTGCACCTTTACAAGGCTTGGCCAATCCACAACTTATTCATGAACATTTGTAAAAATACCCTAAAGTGATGACAAGTCCATAGACATTGACTAGGGAACACAACAAACACTTTCAGATGCTAATCAAGCTATGAGTGCTCAACAACACTCACTTACCACATGTAAAAGTTATCATGATTGCTAGGAGTTCACCAACACTCACAGTACATAGTGGTACAACTCTGCAACATTGTGAAGTATTGTGCAAATCCTCACAATTGCCATGGGTTCACAACACTCACAACACATACGTGTACAACTATGGAACACTGTGAAATATTATTGTTCATACATGTGCTCGCCAACCACAAAAGTTCACCAACACTAACAAAACATACATGTACAATTTTACAACCAAGTGATATTCATCACATTTATTTAATATTGTATATTTTAGTCAAGCAAAAGTCTACAATTGACATTTGGCAATTTATTCACAAAGATTCTACCAAGTTCAATAGTAATCATGGTAATACCTATGCAAATTTGTACATATTAAGACCATAGTCCCTCAAGCATTGTGTAAGTTTGAATACATAGCAAAAAGATGGTACTTTCTATGTCTAGCCATAGAACTCCCATCTGACTCATCACCTCCACTCAATGTGCAGAAAAAGTATGTCAATATTCTGAAAAAGATAAATGACCCCCATATCTATGTTTCCAGTTCATGATATGTGAACATTGCAACTTTTTGTGATACATGGTTCACTAAACCCACATAATAGGTAAAAAAATACCAGGAAACCAAAGCTTCCATAATATTTCACAATTATTACTTGAAAATTGCCATAGATCTAATGGCAACATTCTATGTTGCAAAATAATTCTAAAAGCTTACACTATAAACAGTTGAACAACTTGGGGAAATATATGGATAGAATGAGAAAACAGGAAGGTTTTTTCAATTTTTATTAAATGGGCAATGAGAATATAAAGATATTCAGCCATCCAATCAATTATCTTTCAAGATCCACAATAGATGTTTGTTCAAACAAATGCATGCATAACGCAATTTCAAGTGAATCAAACTTCAACCGGTTTAAACTTGTTGTGATACAAGCCTGTAACAACCAATGCCACATGCTAGGGAATGGAGGAACCATAAAATTGTTCTAGTGGTCCAAAAATTATCGAAGCTCAAATTCTAACAAGGTTTGAAAGCAACAAAGTTGATCCAAAATTTAAGGAATTAATGAAGTGAATTACACATGATCTAATCCACAATATGCATATATATGAAGCCCATGTAGGCCCCCTTACCAAATATGCGACATGAATGGAACCAAAGTATTTTTCCAATTGTGATACAAGGCTAATGCAACCAACACAATAGAGTACATAAGGAAGAATGTGGGAGTAGTGATCCAAACCCTAATGATAAGTGGCAAATGTAAGTTAGACACTCTGCAATTAGGTACAATTGTTGGCTATCATGACCCAAATGCCAAAAACCCTAAAACCACAACAACCTTGAAATTTTATAAAACAGTGGAATCTGAGTGAGATTGTATGCAGATATGCCAAGCAAGCTACAAAACCTTGGGCAAAATTCATGTTGTAGAATTGCCCTAAAACCTTGCAATGAACAAAACTTTAAAAACTTGTAAGATTTTGAATTCAACAAAGCTATGAAAACATGGCAGTTTTGTGAACATAAGCATTGGGAAAATGATATACATATACAACAACCCTTAGACCCAAAATTATGCACATTCAAACCATAGTCCATGTAATTAAAATTTGACTAAACTAGAAAAACCATGTTCCCGATGAAAATACATATTCACACTTAAATAGTCATATGAAGACAATATGATATACAATGATCCCCACACCATGAATTCAATGAAAATTAAAGGATGAACAATCTTGTTTAGTTTAGTTTCCATGGAAGTAAATTCAAATGGGATGTGCCAAATCCATATGCATTGCATGTGAACTAGATTAAGCTTTGGCATTTTCTTATGTGCAAATCCCATGTAGGCCCCCTTGCCAAATCTGTGTTGAATGGAACCAAGGTATTTTCCCAATTGTGATACAAGGTTGATGTAACCAACACAACTGTGTTATAGAATGAAAAATGTGGGAACATTAATCTCAACCTTAAAGAATGGGACCTAGTATAGAACCTTACAAATACGATAAGTAGTTGCAAATGCAAGCAAGGCACTCTACACAAAATCTACAATTGTTGACTATCATGACCTAATGTTAGAAACCTTAAACCCACAACAACTCTTAAACTTTATAGTTTAATGGGATATTAAGGGAGATTGTATATTGCGAATTTGACAGTGTTAAGAAAATAATATCAACACATGTCAACCCTTACACCAAAATTATGCACATTGAGATTGTAGATCCCTCTAGCCATAATTTGACTAGACCATAAAACTACCTTCTCTATGAAAATACATATTCAAACTTGAATAATTAGATGAAGAAACTATTATATACAAGGATCCCCACAACATGAACTCAATTAAAATGAAAGGACAAACACATTTGTTCAATTTGGTTTCCACGGAAGTAAATCCTTATGGAATGTGCTTGATCCAAATTGTAAGTGAATTAGATTAAGCATTGGCATTTTTCTGTGTGCATAACAAGGTAATTTTTTATCAACCCTAAATCTTCCTTGACTAATGCAATCTTTCGATGGTGTGCAATTCTGTTAAAAAACAAGCATTTTGACATTTCAAAAAGATGGTATTTTAAGTTGTTTGCCTTACAACAAAAAGGAAATGCCTTGGAAGATTTTGCCAACTTTCTTTTCAATTTTAAAACTTGAAGTAGAACAAACTTACAACTTTCAAAACCTAAGTGTGGTAGATCAAGACCTAGCTCATTCATGGCAAAAATTCAAACAAGTTGGCACTAAAGGAAAAATTGATACAACACAACAAAAGTTGAGATGAAGAAAATAACTTGAATTTCCATGAGGTATTGAGTCGATTTTTCTTCATACAAATGCGGTTTAATCTTTTCCTCACAACCTCTTTCTGATTGGGACTCACACAAGTTTCAAAAGCCCACCATGCCAAAACAATGGCCTTTGTCATGAGAGCCAATACATCGAGCTTCTTCTTTCGTATAACAAGTGACCAAGGAAAATTTCATGCAAATCGCATGGACCCCCTACCATGAATTGCCATGGTGACATTCCTAGGATAGATTTTAAGCAACTGCACTTTTTATCTCATCGAAGTTGTCAAACCACCGCTCACAAGGGTTGTCAATATCGCATGTTTTGTAGCCAACATTGCATTGTTGTGTGGTCTTTTCACTTCAGACAAGGATTACAGAACCATGACAACAACTCTTTTTGTGCAAATGCATCCTTTGCCATGTTGTTAGGGTTTGAACTAATATTTTTCACAATGGGGTTAGCCATCACCTTTTGCATCACAAGTTGTTTTGGGAGAACGCTTGGAAATGTAGCAAAGGCTTCCTTAATCATCTTCAGGATGGCATTTGCCACCCTTCTAACCATTTGATTAACCACAACAATGTCCTTACTTTTTTCAACATGTTCTATGATTATTTGAACTTTTTTTCTTCAAGCTCGATATTCTTGTTGTTGTTTTGCATACTCTATCCTCTGTGTGGTGCCTCCTCTTCTCACCCCTAATCTCCTTTCCTTGTCTCTTGTGTTACCCATGACTTCCATAAATCAACACATCAGGACCTTCACAAATAAATTGCACTAGTAAGACATCAGTTGGTAGTAATGAACTTGCTACCCTAGGAAATTGCCTTCTTTTCTAAACATAGGGTTCAAACAAGCTACCTTTTCCTCAAAACCTAAGCTTTGGACATGTTGATGTCACCTTTTCCAACTTTGGTTTTTGGGATATCTCCAAGTAAATTAATATTGTCCTTATTAATAATGGCCCAAGTAGAAATTATGGAAAACACCTTATTGAGAGTGAAAATTTTGAAAAACAACAAATATTACATCTTTTAGGAACTTTTGAAAATATGATCTAATTCTAATGGTTCAAAAGTCCCTATTTGTTTATTGGCCATGTTAGTCAAGGTTAGGGTTTTGATATGAATTTATAATTTCACTTTATAACATATATTAAGTCACTAACAAGAATTTAAAATGAAAGTTGTTGACAAAATTTTCCACTTTTTAATGTCTCAACTAGTCGACCAATCCATACAGTGTCATTTGAAAAGTTCATTGCTATTAAGGGATAATTTTTTTTTCAAAAAATAATTACATAAGCTTATTCAAAATTAAGTTCTTAATTTAGAATCAAGTCCCAATTAATGTATCCAAGGATATATAAATATCTACATGCATTTGAACAAAGGGTACCCGTGAAAAACTATACAAAATGTTGTAAAAGTGAGCCATCATAGTTTGCATTTACCCAAAACTTGGAAATTTGAGTTAGAAAGTCACAACATTGATTTGTTTCACAATGAGGAATGGACCTAGCCTTTGATGATCCAACTTCTTTGATGGCCTTGTTGTTTAAATATGTTGTTATCAAAACCAAACCTAGTCTTCAACCTTGAAGCTAAATTATTTTTTTTATGTTCATCGACATTTTCCTTGTATTGCTTTTGTGTTTTTTCAAAGTTAGATACAAATTTAATTCAAACATTTGCTAACCACATGGCTCAATCTTTAGCTATTATATTCACGACTTTGGGCACACCTTGAATGTCAAGCTTGGGGTGCAAACTATGATTTGCAAATAAAGGTGTTTGTCGGGTTGATGAATACATTGTGATGTTGTAGGTAAACTTTGCCATGGCCAAAAGTTCTAACCAACTATCTTGATGATAATTGGTTGTGCACTGTAAATACTATTCCAAGACTTGATTGATGCATTCTATTTGCCCATCCATCTAAAGGTGGTTTAGGGTTGATAACAATTTCACCCTCACATTTAAGAGTTTAAAGAGTCATTTCTAGAACTTGGATGCAAATTGAGGCCCACGATCAAAAATGATATCTTCAAGAAGACCATGATATTGAAAAACATGATCAAAGAATAACTTGATTGTTCCTTCATTAATTATTGTTTTGGTACATGGAATGAAATGAGCCATCTTTGTCAAATAGTCCATCACCATTAAGATGAAATCATAAAAATTAGAAGGTGGAAGGTTTGTGATGAAATCCATGGAAAACCACTAGGATGCAAAGATTGGTAATGATTAAAAGAGACCATGAAAGCGATGACGAAGATTCTTTGTTCAAGCACAAACATTGCAAAATTTGACAAACTCCTTCACATACTTCCAAAGCTATGACTACCAATGATCTTGAAACACTAACTCCATAGTCTTGTTGAATCCAAAACGGCTTGCAACCAAAGCATTGTGCCTAACTTAAAGAATTTGAAGTTGTGTTGGGCCATTAGGAATGTACAAAAGACCATCACTATATAATAGACCATCTTGAAACTCGAACTTGACATGATCATTGGAAAAATCTTGGACTTGATGATGATTTTTTAATTGGCCTTGGATACCAATAGTAAGAAGGTCCTTCTTCAAATCTTCAAGAATTTGAAAAAGAAGGCTGTGTCATCAAAAATTACCAACAACACCTAAAGTCGAAGATGTTCAAGCTTGAAAATGACATTATATTATTGTTCCACTAATAGAAATCAGCCAAAATGTAACCATTCCATTTGCGATTACATGCGACTTGTAATCGTTTGCGACTATATTTGGAATTATTTGTAACTACAAGACCAAATTTCAATTATTTTGGTCATTCTCACAACAATGATGCAATTATTGCAAACACCATCTTATCCATTGGATGGATTTTAGGTCTATTTTCATCCATTAATTGGTTGATATGTCCCATTAGTCACAAAAATCACCAAATTAGTTACATCTTAAAGGTATTTTTTAGTGACATAAAGATGTACTTTTACATATGTATTATGTGTGTGTGTGTGTGTACATTAAATGCATATATGTATGTATATTGTTCATATAATGAATTTCAAAATTAATTTTTGCATTTGAAAATTCTCATTTCAATTTTCAAAATCATATTTTAATTTTAAAATTGTTATTTGATTTGGAAGTTTAAAACATGAATTCTTAAAATTGTTAGTTGTATTAAAAAATATATTTTAAAGTCTAAAATTATAATTTCAATAGCAAAAAAATAATTTCAAAATTTTATTTGATGTTTCAAATTTGAAAATTGCTATTGGATTTTTTTTTAATTATTGAATTAAAAAATAATATTTGAATCTGAAATTTAATATTTTAGTTTTAAAATAGTTATTTTAATTATTTTTTAATTATTTGAATTTAAATAAAACTATTTAAATCCCAAACATGATATTCCAATTCTGAAATTTTTTATTTTAATCTATAAAAAACTTATTTGAATTTGAAACTTGATATTTGAATCTGAAAATTGTTATTTCAATTGTTTAAAACAGTATTTGAATTTGAAATTTTTTTAATTTGAATATGAAATTTACTATTTAAATTCAAAAAGCTTATTTGATCTAAAAATTGATACCTGAATTCTAAATTATTATTTTCAAATCGAAAAATTAATATTTCAATTCAGAATTTTATTAATTGATTATAAAAATGGACATTTTAATTTTTAATAATTTTTTATTACAAAAAATTATATTTCAACTCTGAAAATTTGGCATATAAATTTTTAAATAATCATTTGATTTGAACCTTGAAATTTCAATTTCGAATTCTTATTTTCAATTCTCGAAATTAACTTCAATCCTGAAAATTATGAATTGAGTCTTAAAATGGACATTTCAATTTTCAATATTGTTATTTGAACCTAAAAATTGACATTTCAATTCTGAAAATTTTTATTTAACTTCAAGAAAAAAAAATTGATCTAAAAATTGAAATTTGAATTTTGAATTACTATTTTGTAATCTAAAATTTATATTTTAATTCAGAAAATTATTGATTGAGTTTTAAAGTTTTTTCTCTATTAGTGATATCCATAATAAATCACTTTTATAAATTATCATAAATTATTATAAATATTAATTATAAATTACACTAAGTAATTATTGTTATAACATGGATTTTATATTATATAATTTATATTCTTACAACAAAAGAAATAATTACTGTAATTAATGTTACATTACTTTAAAGTCATTGTAATTATTTCAGATAAAAAAAATTAGTATGTGCATAATTATTTTCTAATTGAACATAATTATTTGCAATTTGTAATTTATAAATTTAATCTGATTTCAAAATTTGGAAAAATTATAATGTAGTAAAATAATGATTTTAATGATTTTAATTTCAGGAATTATTATACATTATTTTATTTTATATTTTTAAATTCTGTAATTAATCATATATGATAAATATTTTACAATAATTTTAGAGTCATTACAAAAAGTAATGTTATGTTTAGCAAATTATTGTATTCATAAATAATAATTCCCAAGAGAGAAAAAAAACTTATTTCATTTATAAAAAAATTTGCAACAATAAATTTATTATATAATAGTTAATGTAATAAGTCTAATAATATTATTTTTTAAAATTATGTAAGAATTTACTTTTTAATAAAAATTGTTAGTTCATTATTTATATTTTGAAAATAAATATTTAAAATGGTTTTTAAAATTATAAAAATTAATGTTTTTACATTAATTATATTATCTATAATTGGACCAGATTTTTAAAAGTAAGAAAATATTTTTAAATATTTTAGTTATTTAATTATGTATTAATTATATATTAACAACTTGTGAATAACTAAATAGCTAATTTGTTAAATATTAAAACTTCTTTAATTATTTAAATAATTAATAATGAATACTTAATATTTGTCGTGTATAGTTTATAATTTAAATATATGTTAATTTAATCATTATTAATTAAATAATTATTTAATTATCTAATGAACAATGTATTTGAATTGTTTAGAAATTAAAAAACTAAAAAAATAAGGCATGAAGAAAATTTTATAGTTACAACTTAGTTTGTGAAAAAAGTTATAACTTCAAAATTTATTTCATATTGTTTGTTTTCCATTCCTATTTTGGACACTATATAGACAAGGGGTGTGGTTGTTCAGTTTCACATTAAAAAATTTGTGCACATGGGATGAGTTAATCAAAAGGCTCAACCCAAAACAAAAAAACAAATAATGCACAATTCTAAAATACTTACATCCCCAACCTACTTATTTACCAAACTAGGTAGGTATCTAGTTTGACCTACCCACTTAGGTCGACTTATGTACCTACCTACTTATATGAATAGGTATTTAGCCTAGGAAGATAAAACCAACCTATGTACCTTTTACCTAATAGGTAGGTAGGTATATAGTATAGGTTTATAGGCACCTAATTATGTACCTACTTAGGTACATAATATTTTTTTATTAAATTCATTTTTTAATGCCATGTGGCAAATTTACATTGGGCCATGTGGAACAATATAAAATCATCCAAACATTTGAATAAAACGTCCTAAATTATTTCAAAATAATAATATAATAATAATATTTTAAATAACCAAATATTAAGACACATGGTAGCACAACATTTGCCTTCAATTGTGACCAAAAAGTTGCATCTTAGTCGCATGTGACAATACGTATACAATGGAGTCAAAGGATGAATTTGTATTTGTTGACTTTTTCTTTCATCCAATATCTTTTGTCATTTGTGACTAATTTATCGCATGTGACTTGTCTTAGGCGACTAAGGAGATTTTAGTCATAAATGTCATTTGCAACTAAAATTTAATTGCAAAGACTAGTCGAAAATACATGTTTTTCTTCTAATGTTCATAAGTTTCATCTCCTTCTTTAGGCATGAAATATGAGCAACAAAATGATGGGTGTCAATACAATTGGCTAGACCCGCTAAAAACTACTTTGAGGAATGGTCAAGGAACAAAAATTGGCCAAATAATATTCATGGGTCCTTTTCTTTAAATGTTTTCACAATTATAATTTTTTTCTTCATGTTTATTTATTGCATGCCAAAATATATGGCTTGAAGTTTTCATTACGAAAAAAAAAGGTGGAAATTGTTACAAATTTGTATCCTTTATTGATGTGGCCCTCCAATCAAATTCCTAAACTTTGGAAATTCATAATTAAATTATACCTATTCAAATAATTATAGAATAAAAATATCAAATAAAATACCATCTAAAGTACCTTAGAAAATTATATTCACAAAAAAAAAACCCCAAACCTTGTTTGAAAATTGTTCCTAACTAAAAAGTTCAAAGAAAATAACACCACCTTTGAAAACCACCTTGCTTGTGTGAGAACCAATGGTAACATCTAATGCTTTGGTTTCATTTATGATTGGTCTTGATGAAAGGCTCCAACTATCAATGACTTCAACTAGCATTGGTGTGCTCTTTTCTATTACAACCAACTTGTATTATCACACCAACTTTTTGTCAATGAAACATGTTGATGTGCCAAAATCAAGAGGGTCTGGGCTTCCATTGTCACAACCTTACTACATTTGATAATGATTAGTACCAAGAAACATGGAGCTTGATCTAAAGATAGGTTGGGACCATTCTCATCGCATGATGCATCAAGGTCCAATTTCGCGGTCCCTATTAAGACTTGACATGTTCATTTCCCAACTCTTCTAGTTATGGATTGGTAAGAGAGATGGCACATGCTACATGTGGACCATTTTTTTGGGACATTTGTGAACAACATGACCTAGTTCTCCACAATACAAACAAAGATTGTTTATAGGTTGACATTGTTTCTCCTCCTCCATGAGGGGTTTGAATATTGTTTTATTAATCTGCATGGGGTTGTCCTTTTGTGAGGTTGTCGAAGGTTGGATGACATTACAGGTGGAAAACTCCTTTGTGTTGTTGGTGGTGCAAATTTTTTTTGTGTTATCGATGTTAGTCCATGATGCCTCTCTTATCAACGTTAAAAAAACTTGTCACACCAAATAACTTGTGCAATGGTTTAACTTAATGTTGAAGGGTTTGGTAGGGTGAGTAGCAAGTCCTTCAAATCATTTCATAACCCAAATTGGAAGTAATTTATGAATGTTGCTTCACCTCATGAAATGTCACAAGCTAACTGTTTAAATTATGATGCATATACTATAATTAAACATGATCATTGACAATATCGTATCTTCATGTTAAATATGTGTTTTTTGTTAGAATCTCCAAAGGTGGTGTTGAACTTTTCAAGAAATGTTTCAAAGTCATTGAGCAAAGGTGATTGATATTCAAACAAAGGTGCGAACCAAACAAAGGTCGTGCCTAATAACGGGTTTAGGGTTTTGGGTTAGGCGAGTTGGATATTGATGAAGATGGAGTTAGATGACCAAACACACTTGGTTGACAAACATTCAAAATGCATGCCATCAAACTTGTGAGGTAGGCTAATCTGTGGCTCCTTTGGCTGGGGTTTTGTTGAAGAAATGCATCCCAAAAAGGTCTTTTGACTGGGTTGGTTTGTAAATGAGCAACAAATTCACATAATGCTTGATTTTCCTATTCAAGATTCCTAAGGATAGCAAGGACTTCTTCCATGGATGTAAACATGATTTTGAAACAAAAGGATAACAATAACAAAACAACAAAAATAGGCTTGATGGGAGTTTTTTCTAACTATCACATGCACAAAAATAACCAACATTACAAGATTTATTAACCAAAATGAAAACAAGGCCAAGCCTATTTCCAAATGGTGATCATAAAACAAAACAAACAAGAACAAGAACACAACATATGCAAAATAAGAATCCAACGAGAGTTTATTATTTTTAAAAAAAAAGAATAGAATAATGTTATGACAAAAAAAAAACCCAAAATTGGTGTTGAATAAACTAAAGGTAATGAAAAATTATACTTCTATTTATACTTATTGGGCACCTAGCTCAAAGATGTTTTTCAATAAACTTTCAATCTATGTGTGGCCCATGTGCACCCATATGCACCCATGTGTGTGAACTAAAACTCAACTAAAAGTGAATTTAAACTTAACTAAAAGTGAACTAAAAGTTAACTAATGATTAACTAAAAGTGAATTAAGAATTAACTGGAATGAATTGAAAATGAAATAAGGGTTAACTTGAAGTGAACTATGAGTTAACTAAAAATGAATTAGGACTTAACTAAAGTGAATTTAAACTTAATTAGAAGCTAATTAAAAATGAATTTAAATTAAACTAAGAGTTAAGTACAGGTTCTTTATAAGTCATGAATGAACATTGAAATTAATGAACCTAATGGCATTGGCATTTGTGACCATTAGTACTTATCACTTACGAAAATACCTTTCAATTTGCAAGTGGCTATTTGCTGGCGTTCTCCCTCTATTTTCTACCACTAGCTACTAGTTATTACTATCCTATGGTAGCCAATAATTTATTTCTCTAGAAGCTACCAAATGGTATGTTTCATTATGCTCTATTATTAAAAAAATGTAATAATAGCATCTTGAGGCAACAATCTATTTGTGTAATTTCAAATGACTCTACCTTTCACACTTTCCAATAGAATAGAAATACAACCAAACCATCAAATCCTTCAACCATTTTTCCATCAAAATCACACACAAAATACAACACATTCCTCCATTCTCCATGAATCCTCCATCAATTCTCCATTCCCCACAACTTTTTACAAAAATATCAAATGCCTAAAAGTTCCCCCCACACCCCCTCTAATCCTCCTTCTCCACAAAACCACCCAAGGCCCACATTGACCCCTAGAAAATAAGGCCCTTATCCTAATCCCTTCTTAGAAATCTTCTAGATGATTGGGTGGATTATCCCTAACCATTCATTAATCTGAACCATTTAATCCCACTACTTTCACCCCTTGGAGAAGGGACAATAAATCTACCACTAATAATTATTGGTTACTAGGAGGCCTATGAAACTAACTAGTCTAAAAATTTCTACCTATTAACAAAAGCTTCCATGGGTGGAAGATGTCCTTGGTTCTAATGGAAAAATGTGTATGGTTAAGTGTTGGGTGTGCACATAGATCAAAGGGAGAAAAAAACTTTTTATCCCAAATTCCACAACCTCTAGAAGCATGTTGGCATAAATGTAAAAAAATAAAACCTAATTGCATGATGGGGCAATATTACATGTCTCCAAATTCATAACATTAAAAAAGAATAACATATTTTCTTTAGTTAGGGAAGATACACAATGGTGAACGTGGTTCTCTTGGGGGATTTGGTTGGAAAAAAAAAACAAAAGTTTTTGCAATTTTTTGTTGTTATTTTTTGCTTTTTGAAACAAGGTCATTTTGTCACTAACTTTGAAGCAATGAAGTTGTTATTTTAGTTGTTGAAGGTGAAGAACACTCTAAAAAAACATTAGAATGACAATGTAGGATGGGAAATTGCACAAGTTATGCACTACATTGTTTTCATTGTATGACTAAAGAAACTATTCATGGAACAGGGTTCCTTACTATTAGTTGTGATGAAGTGATAATGATTAACAATCAATCCTCAGTTAACATTCATGCTTACCTTATGCAAAGTTTCAAACACATCTTAGTCTTGTTAAATTTGGAATGATTAGTTAGTGGTGGAACATCTAACAATTTAACCATCGTGATTTTCAATTCCTTGCTAGTCTATGGGGATTTCATTGTCCAATAGATCAGTAACAAGCTTATTTGTGTTGGTTCTAATGGTGTTGATACCTTCACAAATGTCCATAATGATGTGACCACACAAATTTGTAAAAAGGCAATTCCTTTCATGCTTGTTGTCCATTATGTTATGCATCGGACCAACCTTGTTGTGCAAACATTTTCCAAATAGCCCTTAGTGCAAAAGCTTGAAGGGTTCTTGCATTCCATATATGCATATGTCTCATCTTCACCTAAAAGGCACCTCAAGGGTAATGTAAGGGTAAACTTACAAAGTTTATTGAATTGTTGGAGACAAAGGGGAATAAGTCGTTACACAATGTAAGAATTAGGTAGACATTTATGTTGCTTCTTGCCAACAGGGTTTTTGAGGAGTACAAGCCTTTAGTTGTGAGAATGAATGTTAATCTCCTTGCCATCCCAACAACAAAAAAAACTCTTTAATTCATTTGTGATGTTGAGATTATCATGGGCCTCACTTACATTTTGTCCATGTTAGAAGTAGTCCATGAGTTCATCAAGTTTGTTCAAAGCCATGATGTTTTTATTTGTGACTTTGTGAGAGTTATGAATATGTGTTGTGTAGTTTTGTATTCAATTTATTATGATCCAAAGAAAAGTACTTTGATTTACAATTTAAAAGTTCATTTGATCTTGTGAATTGCACAAATGATGGGTTCTTAAGAGCTTGGTGGATCAATCCAACCAACAATATTCAATATGCCATTTTTAACTTTTAGGGTCACCAACACCATATCCATTTCAAGTGCCCTCAACATGGGTATTGACCATTTGCATGCAAGATGAGTGGTATGATGTTGCGGTTGTTAACATGATTGAAGAGTTTATGCAAAGGTTTCCTAGCCAATAACTAATGAATGCTACTAGGATTATTTATCTTTAGTACTAGTTGAATTTTGATGTTGATACCACTTCCCCTCCCATCTAGCCTTTTTGAAGGCACAATAACATTTTGACAAAAAGTTTGGTGATGAGGGCTTGAAGGTACTTGCCTTATTGAATAACCATAAACTTCACATGAGAGCTTGCCTTTTCAAGTTAACTATGTAGGCAAACAAGCTTTGGAGCCTCCTTTAACATCTAATCTTATGATTAAAATGTGGTCCCATTTGTATTTTAGTGCTATCTTGAAACATCAACTATCCAATGATTTCAAGTTGGTGGAAACCTTTGTTATCATGATTTTGGGTAGCGTGGAAAATGAATAGTGTTTTTCAATGGTGTCTTTATGAAATTTAAACTTAGAAAAAATTGTCAACTCATCTTGATTTGGTCGTCAAGATGTTTGCTTAAGATCACTACTCCGTGGATATTCTTTCATTTAGAGATGTAATCAAGGATTGGCAAGATAAGAAAGAAAGGTATGTAGTTGATGTTTAGATTATTTTGCAGATTCTGGTGTTGCACACTAGCTCTAGGTGTTGTCGCCATTGTTTTGAGCTCATGTTCGAGCTTGTATGCAAGCAAGTAGATAAGCAATGCAACTCTGTGTTTTGTGGTTGTTGCAATATATATATGAAAGTTGCATTTTTCCCCCAATTCCTTGATGTGTGTTTCATGTGCTTTGGATTATGGATTTAAACAAAATACATGTAAGTTCTTTAAGTGCCCTCATTTGTCTACTTTATTGCATTGTAATTTGTGTAAGTTTTGTAATTGTCTCAATTGTATATTTGCTTGTTGCATTGTGTCTTTGATATGCACATTATTGAATTTTTGTTGTTTTCTTGAATTAATGTGAGAGTGCAAGTAAAGTTTTAAAGTTGATTGCTTGTGTAGACTTAACCTACGTGCAATGGGCAAAATTTGAAAAGATTGGGCTCTATTTCATTGCACATAATTTATTTTTTTGCTCAAAATTTGTGACTAGAAATATTTTTGCTGGTTTGAGGTGCACGTACCTTGGTTGAGAGTATATATCATATAGATGTCCGAGCTCGATCTACTAATAAATTACAATTCCAAAATGAGAAAGGTGGATTTGATTATTTATTCACAACACATTTTGGTTATCCAAAATCCAAACTGCATTCCATAAATACTTCCAAAAATGTGTACCAGACTTGGATTGTTTGAATTTAAAAAATCAAATTGTGATGTAGCAGAGATGGTGATAATGTAAGATTTAGCCAAACTTGGCTATAAACTAGATATAAAAGTCACACCCAAAATAAAACATCCTTCCATATTTTTCAATACCTGCTGCAACCTATTGCAGAAATCTGGTGATTTATTTATTTATTTATTTATTTCATTTTCAAAATTTGGCAAAATTTGGTCATTTCTCTCTTATACAATCCTTTGCATAGGTTGAAATCATTTTATTTTTTTAAAGTTGAGAAATTGCCAGAGAGACAAAAGAAAAGTCACTGCTTGGAATACCCCAAGGAATCAGACTACCAAAAACCAAAAGAAAAGAGAATTCATTTCTGCTGATTTTGGTGTCATAGGACTCAGGAGGTACTTTAACAATGGGTAAGGCACTCTTAAGGGCCCATTCCTCTGTAGAGGGCAAGGCACTCCATTAAGGACGTTATCTGGAGGGCAAGACCCCACCAGGTCAAGGGCATTACCAGAAGAAGGGCCTGCGTGCAGCAAAAACCTGAGTGCAAGCCCACTTTTGGTAATGTCCTGAATCAAGGGCCTTACCAAACATAAAGACCTACCAAATTTTTTTAATAGATTATTGTACTAGCCTGACATTTTCAGTAATAATTAATTATTAGAAAAAAATCAATGATTTTTTTAAATTAAAATTTTATTGCTGAAATCTTGAAAATACCTTTTAATATTTTACTTGGAAATACCTTGGAAATAAGGTACCTTGGCTGTCAAATGACTATCAAATAATGCCTTTACTGATTCATTTCTTTTCAACTTTTCCTTTTTGAAAATGTGATTAAATATTTGGCAAAAGAAAGTGCCAATCTCCCAGGCTATTAGAGTATCCAAGAAATCACATTCATCCAAACAAGAAAGTAAATTTAGGACATAACCTGTTTAGAAACATTTAGTTTTAGTTACTAACTTTTTTCCACCCCCATTTATAAAACTGAAACTGGGATCGCAAGTAGGTTGGAGACCACTAATAGCAACCCACTTGGACCAATCAAACTATCTACCCAATCAGAAACAAGCAGAAGTCAATAAATACCTATCAGACTGTTCCAAGCCTCCTTCAGTCTCTGAAACCTGTGGTTATTTTCGGCCAGAGTGAATTAACAGCCACCAATGCACCAGTTGGCCGTTCTGTCCACTGGATGGGTTGCGTTTTTTCATTTGGCGCCGGATGGGGTTCATGACAGTCCATTTCTTTTTGCTGCTGACCAT
>Ga0209611_10003997_pt1 | contig 25323 bp, 12 predicted proteins | sample S1TSphgellanicum_3_FD_187693 | JGI IMG/M metagenome (GOLD analysis project Ga0209611, IMG submission 187693) | Host-associated microbial communities from peat moss isolated from Minnesota, USA - S1T2_Fc - Sphagnum magellanicum MG (SPAdes) (version 2) | ecosystem: Host-associated > Plants > Peat...
ATACATTAAAATATACCCGTATGTCATTGTAGAATACCTTTAGGATGCAACTAATTTGGTGACTATTGTGACTAATGGGACATATCAACCTATTAATGGATGAAAATAAATGTAAAATTGATGTAATCAATAGGATGAAATTTCTAATAGTTGCATCATAGTTGTGAAAATGACCAAAATAGTTGAAAGTTGGTCTTGTAGTTGCAAATATTCTCAAATCTAGTCGCAAACAACTATAAGTCGCATGTAGTCATAAATTGACTGGTTACATTTTGGCTAATTTCTACTAGTGAACCTAGCAAGCAACTATACATTTGGTGAAGCCAAAGAATGTAGTTAGGGCAATTCAAAAAATAATGAAGAAGGAAAGTGATGCATCCATTAATGTTAGGCAAGCAATGGGTAAAAACCTCACAAGATCTTTATAAAGGTAGGGGGTGATGTAGACGAACGTTGTGAAAGTAAGAATTCTTGAGATGAAATAGTGAAAACCCTAATTCCTCGAATTCTTAACATTAGTGTTGTAGAATGGGAAGGTCACACCCCAAAATCCATAGAAAAGTTAAGGGCAACTTTAAACAAGGAATTTGAATATGAAGATAATGAATTGTCTACTATTGGGTTCAAAAACGTGTTAAAAAAATGGTTGAAGATTGAGTGAAACAAGTTGAAATCTTGATTGTTGGAAGGGCAAACAAAATGCCCCATTAACATAAAGCTCGACCATTGGGAGAAATTGAAGGTTTACTACAGTAAACCTAAAGCCTCAAGGAAAGTAGAATAGATGTCAAATGCTAGGAGTATGGTGAAGAATTTGACAAATGTGGGGCAGATAGACAAAGCTAGGAAAGAAGTTCATTTGGTAAGTGACTTTGCAAATGATGATTATTATCATCACTTGTTGAATGTGCAGAGTTTCTACTAAAACATGATTTCATGAATTTTAATTGATCAAATTGGCTTTGATTTGTAGAAGAAACAAAAGCAAAGAAACTTGAATTTGGCAAAAATTACTAAAGATATCCAAGGATCTAAGCATATAGGTTTAGTAAGTTATTCAAATTTGTAAAACCCATTTAACATTTGATGCATTAAGATGTTTGTATGACTATAGTTTGTTGTCATGTATGCTACCCTATTTACAACCACTATTATTGGCTTCTTTATTGCCACATTTGTATTGTTGCGATGTTTTGATTTGCACCCTTGTTATTTCATTTGTTCCATGGGATTGTAGTCACCATGTTTACATTTCATTCTAATTGGAACAATAGTTGGGTTATGTAAAGTAGGGATCATCAAGAAAAATGTCAACTAGAAAGATTAGCTTGGAAAGTAAACAAATTGAATTGGATGGAAAAATTTCAAACTTGTTGGAGAAAACACATGTGAATAGCCAAACATTAATTGACATCAAGTCAATGTTTTTTGAATTTTTGGGGAAACTAAAGGATGAGTGTAGTCCGCATTTAGAACCAAAGTTTACATGTGAAGAGCAGCAAGCATCACTTCATGATACAAGTATGGTTCCTAAAAAAACAATTGCCATCCATGATGTGGATCCATTAGACACCTCTATAGGAGGTAGTGGCAATGAAGTAAGTGCACATTCCCTTTCTAGGGGAAAAAATGATTTGGGTTGTTTAGGTGGATCTAATTCATCTACACTCCAAATTGCACTAGCACCATCCAAGAATTTGGGGATAGAGAGTACGTTGCCTCATTCAACACCCCGACTTCAAAGTCTTGAAGGTGTAGATTGGATTGTTTTGCAACCAAAGTCCTTTCCATCAAAGAAGCTATCCAGCAAAAAAAGAGTTATTGGATTCAAATCTTTGATGAAATGTGGTGTTGAATGTCAAACTAGTCACACTATAGGCCATGTGAGTAGAATGACAACTTTCCTATTGTCCATATTTGTTAACATCTAGATTTTGGCTAAACTTTTTATTTATGTTCAAACATTACTTGGATGTTGTTTCAGCATTAGTTTCCTAGGAAAGATTTAAGAGGTAGGGTGATTACACCTCCAAAGTGCAACAAAGAGAAATCCAATGGACAACAAGCAAGCACCTTGATTTACACTTTGAACATACCTTTTGGGTTTATGCTTTGAATGCTGACTTTGCAAAACAATAAGTTTTTAACATACAAGTGTTGGATGAGATTAATCCAATGTTTTAATTTGCAGTAACTTGGGATGTGGATGACAATTTGGTAGTCATCAACTTCATGTGGGTGCATAAGTGGAACATCACCCATGTGAACAACATGTACATCTACCTTGAGCCAGAAAATTGGAATAAAATATGTGATAGGAACTTGTGCCTTGTGGAACTAGAAGTATGTGAAAGTTGCACATGCATAACAATGATTTCACACTACTTCTTACAAACATTAAATTTGTAGAGTTTTTGTAGAACTTGGAATTTCACTTTGTTGGTACCATTGAACCAAATGCCCTATTTTCACTTCTCATCAATGTGGTTGACTATATGTTTCGGTCCACAATTGGAACTTGATGGAATTTGTTTGATTATAATTCCAATTTTTTCATTCAAATTCACAATGTTTGACTTGTTTCTGACTTTTTAGATATAGTTCAAGAACTATTTAGGGGTTGGTTTGAACGCATCTAATCACTAATATATGACTAGAAAAAACCAAAAGTCCTAAACGATGACTTCCATATAATTAACAAGGGGCACTTTTAATAGCACATTGAGCCATTGCAAAATGTATTATTTACATGACCACCTATCCATCTTGCCCATAAACATGACAAATAAAATTCCATCACATGGAAAAGTCATTTAAGACCATGTGTCCAAAATGTAGGCCACCACCTAGAGAAATACATGGGTGACACATGTCAAAATTGAAACATTTAATTATTTCTTTATCACTACTTTATGACTATAATTTTGGTACATATATACACACATGTAACATTATTGCCACATGGTCTACTACATGGATGAATTATTATCTACCACGTGTATAACATTCAACTAAATAATAGTCATGCATTAGTCAACAAACATATTATTAAATCATTTATTAGTTAATTCTTACATGACACGTAAGTTGTATTGGTAATATGAATGTCATTTTTGTTCACATATGTAGTTGTATTTTAGTCATTTCTATTATGACACATGTAATGTACCTATTGGGATGGTCATATTTAAGTCATAAGTTTTACTATTGATGCATATGTTGTATCATATGTTAATAATTGAAAACATGACACATGTAGATGAGATGTTGGCACTGAGTGCCACATGGTCCTTAAACTATATATTTTTTGCCACATTGGAGCGTAGGAAACCTGCCATGTCACATGACATGTGGATCCCATGTGTCAAAAGTGATTATACATCATTGTCCATAATAATTGTGACATGTTGTGTGCCATGTCCTTTACAACTACCTATCCTTTTCAACTTCTCCATACTTACTTTGGGGCTTTTAGTCATATAATATCAATCATAAACTAAATCATACATTTTCAATTTTCATCTAGTGATTTGGCATGGATCTAATGAACATTGAGTATGGAGTACTCAAACATTTTCAAAACAATGTAACCAATATTTTTAACTACTTGGAGGACTTTTTAGAAAACTTCAAATGATGTGAAAATGACATTTTTATGGGAAATGCTTTTTGGTACAACTTTACATTATATAGTATAATGCGACATCTTTTTGGGTCACATGAATTAAAAAAATTCAAAAGTGGATTTATAAATCATGATTATAAGTGTACTATTTTATAAAATATTTTGTTTTTAAGGATGTAATCCTAGATCAAGATGGCTCTTATTAGCCCAAGTGGACCTTGTTGCATGTTGCATAACTTGATATTCATTGCTAGAAATAAGGATGTTGAATCCTTGATGATTCAATTGGAAGCAAAAAACAAACAAGCTCAAGTTAAAAGGAGAGATGAACAAAACATTGTAAAAATAGGTAATGACATTGATTTTAAACACTTTCCTTTACATGCTAATGAAGTTGTTGGAACAACACAACAAACAACACTAGAACAATATCTTGGAATTCACATGCCATATGGACTCAAAAATGGATCTAGTTCATGGCTTTATGTTTCATTAAAAACAAAAATTTGAAACTAATAATCACCTTGGCTTTGCTTTCAATGATGTTCAATTGGTTTCATCATCATCACTTTGGTTGTTGGCCTTTTTATTTTCATCTAATAATGAATCTAATAATATTTTTATTGGTGCAAGGATCACAATTTTATCTTGAATGAATGCATGACCATTGTTTCACTCAAATTGGCTAAAACATTCACCATGTTTTTGTTTATGCAATGAGTTTTCTTGCCTTTGAATTTCAAATATTATAGACGGTTTTTGTGAGCTTTTTTCAATGCTTCTCAATCTCAAATTGCATGGCATTTATGCATGCCATTGCATCAACACACACTTTGATGTTCTTGTTTAAAACCTTGAAGATTGGGGGAAACATGTTCATCTTTTAACACTTGTGCTCTCAAGTGCTATTGGTGTTGTTGGTTGTTTTCTAGGTGTTGCTTTTAATGAAGAATCTAGAATTATATCTTTTAATAGCCTTGAAACAACTAATAATAATATTTGAGGTTTATAACAAGTACCTAACTTCACTATACTATGTGGGTGTTGTTTTTGTCCTTGATTTACATGTTCCTTAAGAATATATTCCTTTCTCAAAAGTTGAAGTAGAAATGAACTTTGAGACGTAGTCAAATCTTTTGCATCCTATTCTTATGGTGGAATGTAAACCCCATCTCCCTTAGCTTGAACGACTTTCACATGTTCACAACCCTATCTCCCTAAAAGTATTCAATGACATCAAAGAAGATTTTATTGAACTATTTTGGAAGGTGTTAATTATGACACTCTTCAATTGTCAAATCCTAGAACAAGGTATGGTGGCTAGTCCCTATGTGATAGTTTGAAATCTTCTTGAAGTTAGAATTAAACCCATTCTGTGTATTTACACATTTTCCATGCATGGGATTCTTGCCTTCATGATCTTTTGTAGTTTTCAACAATTTTCTCCCATTTCTATGTTGTAGAAAGCATGGATCCACCAATCTTTTAAGAAAAATGTGCTCTTATTTTTTAGATTTGATGCATGCAAAGGTTTTAGTGTGATCCCATTTACCTTATTTTTGATGGGAAGGTCCAATTGCTCCATCATTTATAATTCCAACAATTGTTAAGAACACAACTACTCCAATGGATGATGTGACTACCCCAACTTACATTGCAGCTGTAGTACTTCCTGTAGCATCAAGGGAAGAGGCAAGGGAAAGACAAAAGAAGAGGGGAGAGAGGCACAAGAAGGGTTTGAACAGAGGTAGAAAAGAGGTAAAGAGGAAAAAAAAAGGGAACTATCTATTCTCCAATCTAGATTAGTAAGTTGGAACACTATAATTAGGATTGCTAAACTATTACAAGTGATAGGCTCCAAAATGTACAGAATCATAGAATTTATAGATCCAATTATACCTTACCATTTGATTATATCTGGTAATTTATGGACAACATGCCAGATCACCATGACATATCAGCTACTTACCAAGAGAAAAATTCCACATGTGAACAATGTTTGTAAAATGATAGGTTATCATTGTTCTTACCTGCAAGTGTGAACTAACCTGCAGAGAAGGTGTGAAGGTACCAGTGTCACCAATGGGTGCTGGTTCACTTCAGGAATTTACTTCTTGACCTTCACCCCAAATCCAACATCATTGAAAGGGAAGAAGAAACTTTTCTCACGTCCAACAAAACCAATGAAGAAAATTATCATGGGTTGGCCATTTTGGGTGGATATTCGAGCTATCCGTAAAGTAACCCTGTCTTTGCCCTCTCTTTGGGCCTCATTTCAACCCTTTCCCCTCTTTTCAGCGGTCTCCACAATCTCCACAATGTCAGTAAATTTTGTTAAATCTCAGTATGGAATGCTGAAACTCGGCATTTAGTGCACAAGGTTTGAGACTAATTATAGTACTTGTACAGTGACGAGCATTGAAATTATATGTAGCAGCAGTGGAAGCGCTCAAGAAAAAGGACAGGCAGGATGAAACTACTTTACCACCAAAATTGATGGTTTTCTGATTTTCATCCCCCGTTGAATGCTAATGTACCTTTTTCAAGTTTTTTTAAAAATCTCACCGTGTGTCACCAAACTCAGGGTTGTGGTTCTGTGTTTTTCTTACTTTACGGATAACTCTATTGACTAATAATATAACCCAAAATCATTTGGCAAAACCACCACGCAGAGTGTGACATTTGGAGCTGGACATGTGGAAGTGTAATTATGGCGGCTCACGAGTCCCCAAAAACAGTTCAAAACATGTGCAAAAAGGTGAGGCTAGACTCTAGAGACTCTCCAGTAGAGACAGACAAAGCCCTCCTCAAATTGAGTTTGGTGACACAAAAGCAAAGCTCAAAAAAACACTGACAGATCTCATAAACGACCAAGAGCCATTTATGAACATTAAGAAGCTCTTCACTGCATTTCTCACCTGCCCAGGACATTAATACACACCGTCCAACTTTGCCAGTTATGAGAAGCAAACGCCACATGGTTCTTGCCTCAACATGGTTCTGCCCAGGTTTTGACTTGCCATTGGTAGGATATCTATTTAAATGTAATGTAGGGTAACACCCCAGTATGGATGGATGGATTAGTGGATGAATGAATCATGGGTGGTGCATTCCCACCAAAACAAGGGCGTGCCCCATGCAGAGTCTGGACGCCAAGGGCTCTTAATTCAGGAATGCCACAGTCAGTGGGTGTTATACATTGTACGGACCATGTAGGGTTTTTCGAAACTAGGACAGTTTTTCAAAACCAGGGATGGATTTCAAGAAAACAAGTTGTTCCTACACAAAACATGAATGAGTGAATGAGTGAATTTGATTGATCCATCACAAAATAATTCTGGTACTTTGGAGTCTTCCCCATGGAGAAGTATTGGGACTTATTGGTTTTTCATGTTTGAAACGAACCATTTTGATTGGCTCATAAAAAAAAGGGTTGGAAAAAAAGATGATATGTTCCCCTTTGACCCACCTATATAGGTGAGAAGGGTAAAATTTTGGGCAAACCATATGGAATAAAAGTGTGGTGCTATTGGAAGCACCATTGGGAAACACATTGGGAACTTGAAGAACATGTGGGAACACACTAAGAACATTGCAATAAACTCTTTAGGGCAAATCTAAATTGAATAGTCCCTATGAAGCTTTTGAAGGAACGGTAGTCTTGTGCATAAGCTTGCATAACATTTTGGTCAAACTTGTTGAATGACCTATTTGTGACCCCAGTACTCTAAATGTGTGGGCAGAAGAATTATAGATTTTTTTTATGTGTGTTAAATTATAAGATGGGTGGACAACTTAATTCTTGCTTTACATTTTATTTCTCAAAAAATTAAAAAATTAATCTTATATTTTGTAAAATAATATGTTGTGGCTTGTGCACTACAATAATTAATAAACATAAGTAGAACTACAAATAAAGGTGGTGGCACAGTCAATCATTTTCTTCTTTAAATTACTACAAATTTACCCTTGATACATTTATCTTTGCTATTTAATTTTCTTTTATCACAACTTTTGTCTCTATGGCCAAAGATGTGAAGAATAACAAAATGTTTTTCTTTGTGCGTTTTTGTTTTAATAGCTAGGCAGTTGGAGTAAATGGTGCGAGCCCAAAAAGATAATCTATGCCTAGACCCCCACCCCCCAACCCCACCCAAAAGATGAGCCTTCCTAAGTTCATGTTTAGCCATCTCATTGGTCATATGCAAATTTTATTCCTACAACTAGTAGTCACCATTTTTGGTTGAAACTAATACCCTTTCCAAAGAGCATGGGTACCTATTCTAAGCACATATAAAATACGATTTTTTCATGCAAAACATAACATTACCAAATCTTTTATTATTTAAAAAAAAATCTTTGTATATTGAGGACTACTTGAATGAAAGAGTTGTGATTTTCATGGGGTACCAAAGTTATGAGTGTACCCATGTGCAAAACTAAAATTACATGTATTGTGGAGCCCAAATGTGCAAAACATCACATTACTAAACACTCAATGGGCTCCACATTACTTCACACTACTAGTGACAATGAAACTATGAAAGGAATGAGTTGCTTTTGTGAAAATTAAGTTTTAGATTTGAATGACATTGCATGCAACTTGAATTGAATTCAAATTCAGTAAATCAAATTTCTAAATTGAATTGAATTAATTTTTAAAAAAAATCCCAAGTTGGACTAACATTCCTTTTGAAATTTCAATTCAATTAAATTTGGTTGAATTGAATCAAATTGATTTGAATTCAAACCAGATTGAATTGAATCATTTTCATAATTGGACTCAATTGGGTGCAACCAAATTATGAAAATTTAATTATTAAAAAACACATATTAATTTTATTTTTTCATATCCATGTAAATGGGTTGGTGAAAGGAGTGAGGTAGTTAAGCTTGGAATCTCATAATTATTAAGTTAACTACCATACAATTGGATCCTATACCTATTTCACCTAAACCAATTCTAATTATCATCATCCCTAGAATTATTATTTGAAAACTGTTTTCTTTGCATTCTGAGCACTACAAAGGAAGGACCTATGATGCCTAAAACTATTTTCTTTCCATTTTGAGGACTACAAAGGAAGGACTCGTGATTCCTGTGGGCTACCAAGATTACGTCTGTGCCCATGTGCAGAACTAAAAATTGCACGTTGTTAGTAGTTACTGGTTCCTCGAGGCATCATGAGGGCTCTTGGTTCTAGTCTGTGCACATGCTGAATATTCTTTGTTGTGTGCAAAAACACCACATTACCAAACATGCCTGAAACTGTTGCCTAAAACCGTCTTCTTCTTTGCAATTTGAGTAAGAAAGGAAGTCTTGCGATTCGCGTGGGGTATGAAGATTATGACTGTGCCCACTGCCCATGTGCACAACTAAAATTGAACGTAGTTCCTGGTTCTTGGAGGCATCATGAGGCTCTTGGTTCTAGTCTCGGCACATGGAGAACGCGATTCCTTTGGTGCAAATTAACAGAACATTACAAAAACCATTGCTACCTACAACTGTTTTCATTGTATTTTGAGGATTACAACAGAACGGAGGCTACAAAAGGTTCTCTTTTCCTTTGTAGTCCTAGTGTGTAGTTGACACTAGGTCTTAGGCACAGTTTCCGACACAGGAGGAAATAATATTTTCCCATTAGGCACTTGTACCCTTGCAATTGGGTCAAGCCCAATGCCGCATCTAATTCATTGCTCATGCTTAGCGCTTGCCTGAGTTTTTCAATAGCTCAGCAACTAATTGTCTTGTCCTATCAAATAGGGAGGAAATTGTTAATTAATGTCATGTCCTGCGCTGTCCTTGCATGCCGTGCCGCCCCTGGGATGCAGTTGGTGATTTGTGTTACCGAAATAAAGTAATATAAAAAGTTGGGCAGCAATCTCAAGATCCCCTGCTGCAAGATCCCCTGTTTCTTCGTCACACTAAACAATGGATGCATCATCGTGCTGCAAAAGCCGTTGCAACACAAGTTGTATGCAGAGTTTTACACGCTTGCCAACCAGGTGAAGTGTCCCAGAAAAGAGAGAGCAGCAGCTCTGCAGATTGATGCTGCAGTCAAGATGCTCTACGTAACAGGTTGTCAGTCAATCACAGAGAGGCTTCAGATCTACCTAATAATTGTAGTTCTCCTCGATCGGGCTGTCTTAATTTTCTTCTTCAAATCCTCGCCTGCACATAATCAGTCGTCGGTCTGTTGCGGGCTTAATTTATTTGAGCCTCACGTATACATACATACTTACGCCCATGCACGTGTACCGATGATGCATCATGCCGAAGCGTGATCAGTCCTGTACACTGCGGTCATATGAGGATTTGCAAATGGGTGCACGACAAATGTAACGCTTACATCGATCAACAGCTGAAAACTATAGAAATTTCATCATCCAGATCACTGCAATTCTTCTACTGCAACAATCAAGCTCATGCACCCCGTACTAGTATATGGGCTATACGTCACAGGATTCGCCTGCAGCTGTAGGTTTCGTTCTCAAACTTCTTACAGCTCTGCAGTCCGTTGAGAATCAGGCAGGCTGCAAGAGAGTCGGAACTCGTGGGAAAATAATTTGAAAGCCAGCATGAGTGGTGTGGATTCCTTAATAGTACAATGACGCGTTACCTAGCTCTGCAAGCAGTAGATCGGACAAGTGTTTGTTCCAAGTCCAGTTTAATCAGTGCCCATCACTGAATGACGTAAGAAGTGAACAATTCAACCGCGCACGGATGGGGATACTAAAATCGCAGATTCTTCAATCGAATATTGCAACAAGAGAAATAGTGAGATTGAGCTCGTGGGAGGCCCACCATGTCGATTGCGACTAGCTGGAACTTGGAAGCACTCCAATACTTTACGAGAATATTGATCGAGTGATCAATTCCGCGAGTGTCTAACGTATTGTCGTCGTCAACCTACTGCAATATCGACGCTTCATGAAGTCATCGGATCATGCAAGCTAAGCCATGGTCGACTACAACAGTGCCAACTTTTGATGAATCCTCGGAAACTAGATACGTCTAAGTTGAGACTTTATAAAAACCTGTACTACTACTGCGGTTTTGATAACAAAAAACCCCAGCTGGGAATTCTAATCTGAGAAGAAGAAGCTGCTTGGGCAAAAACCTCAAGCTGAGATGCAATCTGATATCCGTATTCCACCATGAGGAATCAGCTAGACCATCATCACTCCTGCTGCTCCAGCAAAGCTGCTAGGCCTGATGGGATCCGTGATCACTTGGAAGAAAAACAACAACTACGTCCAAGCTGCCTGGTCGACCAGACACACAACGTTATATGGATATTGTCGCTTGATAACTGCGTGCAATTCATGTGCTGCTTAATAAAACTCCATCTTCAGCTTCTAGCTCTTGTGGATTTTTTCTCCTGGACAGACACCAGCAGATTCTGTTCCCCCCTAGCGGCAACTGCGGCCACTTCACAACTCTCTCCACTCTTGCGTTGACCTACATACGTGCATAGATGCATGTATATTGTATGTACATAGATGGACTGAAAGTGAAGCTGTTAAATTCATTAGAAGATGATTAGATGATATCTGTTCATGTTAAGTTTAAGTTCATTATGATGACTAGCTGAGGCCACCAATTCTTTTTTTAAAAGAAAAATTGCATTATTTTGTGAAACTATTTTAAAAGAAAAACTTTGAAAAGTTCATGTTTTTGAGTGTAAAATGTTCTTTCTACAGCAAAAGAATTGTCACTTTTGTGAGATCAACAAATTGGAAAACACACACATACACACACACACACATACATAGTCAGTTGAGGTGCTAATGCAAGGGTTCTGAAGAATTTATTCCCAACATTAATTAATGAGACATTTTCAGCTCAGATTCAGCCCCCAACACACCTGTTGGACTATGGGTGTATATTGATACTTCTATTTAAAATTAGTTGGGGATGCACTCAAAGTTTTCTTTCTTTTTTCTTTGGTTGAAGGAGCCACTTTGCCCATCACCAATTTTTTTCCCAAACATTGGGAACTACCCCAGAATAGAAGCACAAAAGTGTTTCCCTTTGGCCGACCATCATAATTTATATTTATGAAAGGTCAACTTTGGCCAAATCATATGGATAAAAGTGTGGTACTATTGGGAACCTGGGAACCTTTGAAAACTTGATGAGAACACATGTAGAACAGAAAAATAAATCAAAATCCCCGAGCCCCAAGCCCCCAAACCTAAAAGAAAACAAACTGGGCCATCCTGAGTGCATGTTGAGCCTTCTCATTGACTGCATGAAAACTTGATTTTTAAAATTATTTTTCACCATTCTAGACTTAGACTAATGGAAGGAGAGGGACTCCCGGGTGGATATTGTAACCCATATTAATTAGTTGTGATGACCCTGAAAGTTCAATTTTGTTGTTTGTTTTTTTTCTTGGAGGGGTGGAGGAAGGTTTTTTTTTTTTTTCCCGAAAGAACAACTTCAGACCTGACCTGACAAGTTGTTGGCATTCCCAAGTCAAGTTCATTGGCAGAATATGCAGGTTGGAGCTTCACCTGCACAGCACTAGGTTTGAACCCAAAACCTTTTCAAGGTCCCAGGGTCTGAGAATGGGCTTTACCAATGAGCCATCACTCCTGACTATTTGTTTTTCCTAAGCGATGGCCATGTTTGTTTGGCTGATCACAAAAAAAAGTTAGTCAAGCTTTGGACATGTTGTAATCTCCTCCTTTGGGCTAGGTGCATAGGTTACAAGCCTTGAACATAAGGCAAAGGATATGGGAAATACCCCATCTATAAAAATTGTAAAGGGGAGACCAAAGGTAAGCATGAACCGATGGAATGGTTTTAATACTTGGCTCTGTCCTTCCTGGAGGGCCTTGGTGAACCGACGCCTACACAGTCTGGTAGGTTCATCTATTTGAGTGAGACCCCGTAGAGGCCGTTTTCAACCCAAGACACAGTAATTTGGACGCAGAGACCTTGATTGAGTCTGGGGACTGGATGTTTACAACAGTAGGTGTCGAACAAGTGTTTATCTCAACAGAGGTCAGCCCTCATGACATAAGTGGAAATCAGCACTAACCTCTAGTTACACTCTTTTGACATAAGCATAAGCAATAAAATAAGTGGTTGATGTGTAAAAAGGTTTCAAAGTTAACCCCTAAACATCATCAAACAAAACAGCCTCAATATGGGCTGCTTCTCACATTGTCCTGATGTTTAGGGGTCAAGTGGAGGATGATTTCTTTCCTTGCTTCCTTTCAAACTAGCATTGATTATGATAAGCAATGATTTCAAAGACATAAGAAAAGATTTGACACCCACTAATATGTAATAGCTATCCAACATTTTTGGGGGTTTTTAGTTTTTACCATGGTAGCACACTGTAGGTGCATGTTCACCCAATGCTTTGTGGAGGAGGGTGCAAAGTTCATTGCATTGTTTTGGCCAGCCATAGTGAACCAGCAGTCATCATCAGTGCACCCTAAGGAATGAATGGTGAATGGTGAATGGACAGGCAATATTTTTCAACTGGGTTTCAGTTCCCTAGCTAACCATAGTGGTGAGTTCAGTTGCTGTTTCTGGTACTTACCTATTTAAAAACCCTCCAACTCTTAACCTAGTAGTCACATGTTTTGAAACCTACATACTTGTAAGACCTATCTCTTATAGGATAAGTCACCAAGCTGAACATGAACTCAGTTGGGGAGATGAACCCTAACTGAGTTGCAAAAAACTTGCACAAGATATATAAGTGTATTTGGAGGGTACTATACCCATGAATATCCCGCTTTTCTAAGGGAGAGATATTATGCCTACTTGAAAATGGAAGGAAAATTATGATTACTTAGGTGTAAGACCTCACTCACTTTAAGGAGCAAGCATAAGAACCCTCCCCCTAGTACACCTCATGATCTACACATGTTTAGGTTCATGATAATTTTGTCTCTTGTTGTACAATGGGTAAAGCCCACGGTTGGGAGACATTCCCAAAATGCAAGGTCAGACTTGATTATTGCCTTGTCCTAGGCCCTTTTTTTTGTTCCCTTTTTTTCTTTTTGAGAAGGAGTCCATTTTTTGGCCTTGTCAACTTGCAAGACCAAAAAATGAATTTCTTTTGTTTTGAACTTGCAAAAAGTAGATTGTTATTTTTTTGTATTATTATTTTCAAAGAGTCCATTTTTTGGTCTTGCGAGTTAACAAAACAAAAAAATGGACTCAAAGTCATTGTCTTTTTGTTTGTCGCCTTCCTCATCATCTTTTGATAAACAACATGAGACAATGAACAAGGTGACAAGCAAAAGATAATGAATTTTTTGTCCAATTTTTGTTGATCACTTTCCTCATTGTTTTATTGGTTTTTGTAGGACATAAAAGATTTTGTGGCTCCTTTAGACAAGGTGATGTTTCTTTTGGATTTCCCATTGGAGATGGATTTGAAGAAAATCTTATCTTATTTATTGTCAAAGACCTTGTGCCTTTATCATTTGTTGAATTTTTTAGAAGATTATTTTTAATGCAAAATTTTTGACTAAATTTTTCATTGAGGCAAAAGTTTAGACATAATCTTTTGCTTAAGATTGTTAAGATGACCAAGAAAAGGTTCAAGTATTTCCATCCCCTTTGTGTTATGTAACATTTGCACTATATTTTTTGATCTTTAGATGTCAAGGGGAGGTGTTCATACTTATGTTTTTATCATGCACTTCTGGAGTGATAAATGGGAGCCTTGTCATATAATTGTTGGAACTTTTGAAACTACATACACATTTGGAAGTGCCATGGCTTTACAAATGATTAAACTACTTGCAAAACACATTTAATGCTCATTTTTTGTATTTGTTATTCCAATATGAAGGGAATAATCTTTCCATCGTGACTTTTAATTTATGAACCTCCATTGTGTCTTGTGAAGATTTGGGATTGTTAACTTTGTTTGTCGAAGCTAGTTGGAGTCACACAATGTCCAAATGTTGCAAGTATGCCACAAATGAAGTCCTCCAAGGTATGTGTTGGCTTGACTTCAATTTCAATCAAAAAAACATAATTAGTTTTGTAAAAAACCATAACTTAATCAAAGAAAACTAATAAGGAACAGTAAGAAAGGCACAAGACATGTGAACTTGCAAGGGTGCCTCCATGTAGACTCTTCTAAAATCTGATTTTGGCTCAAGAATCATCTTATTCTAGGAGTGCTCATATTATAAACAATATGAAATACTCATGTAAATACAATTTTTAAATCCAAGTCATGGAAAGCCAAGCTCTTAGTTTTATTCATAACTCTAAAACCACAAATTTGTATGACCTCTTGGAGACTGAAGAAGAAATGGCATCATTAGTGGTGAAAGAATAAATGAAACATTTTAGAATTAAGAAAGTGGTAGAAAAAAGTTCAAAAATTCATTGGTGTGGTGGAAGTTGTATGAACAACAATTTTCTTATGTTGGGTTTGTAGATCAATGAATTCTAAGGATTGAGGACTTTCAAATTATGGCCAACAAGATTTTAAATATTACAAATATATGCACAAACCTTCAACACTCTCAACTAGGCATTGAAAATCTTGAGATGTTTATAAGCATCTATAAGAGTTGGTTAGATGATGAATCTCATGAAAGCCCATGAATCCATGAAACAATTCATGGAAATGAAAAATGACATGATGGAAGAAAATGAGGAATCAATTGATAAAGCCGGGCTCCTTGAGTTGGAGTGTTTTAAGTAACCTTTTCAATTTCTTGCATTGTGTCAATTTTCTAAAAGATTTGATGGATTTTTTTAGTTTAAGTTGCAATGTCGAATTTCTTGTTTTTTCATTTTTGTAGATCTTAGTGCAATGGATTAGTGGGGCAAAGGAGATTGGCACTTCTAAATCTTAACCCTAGGATATTATGAGACCTTAAAAATTGCTCAGATTCATGTTAGGATTTGTTTTTTGTAATGTTGTGCATTGTTTTAGGATTTTCTTGCACCTTGAATTAAGGTTTTTGGGGTTTGAAATTTAGAATTAAAATAGAATATTTGAAGGTTTGAAATAAGGTTTCTTAAGGGCTTGAATAGGGATTTATTGGGGGTTTGAAATAGGGTTTTTTGGGTTGTAGTAGAGTTTTCTTAAGGTTTGAAATAGGGATTTTGGGGATTTGATGTATAATTTTCTTGGGAATTTGAAATAGGGTGGAATCACAAGTTTTCAAGGGTGACAATAGGCCATTATAGGTGGTATTTACAATTTTGGAAACCCTAACCATGGAACCATATCGAAATGCCAAAAAAAAGGTTATGATCCTTGAGAATCATTTGGTGTATATAGTAGGGTTTAGAAATAGGTTAGTTTGTATTAGTTTAAGATTTTAAAAATAGTTAATGATCTTTTTTTTCTTGTCCATTTTAATATTTTGGATGTTGGAACTAAAATTAAAGGTTACCCAAAACCAAGGGTTATGGAAAATACCGAATTAAAATCAGCCTAACTTGAAAATAAAAAAAGAACTAAAATTAAAACCCAAATTACCCCTAAATTAAAAAACCAAAACTGAATCCGAATTTCCCATATTTGAACCCAAAAAGAAAAAACCAAAGCCAAATTGAAACCTACCCCTTGAAAAATGTTAAGAACCAAAACTAAGGGCACCCCCAGAATTGGGGAACCAACCAACAATGGTGGATACTTTTTTTGGCATGTCAAAAGTTTGTTATGGTTCCTATTAATAAGAACTAAATTAAAACTTGGTCTAACTATCACAACCAAAGTTGGAATTTTTATTTTGTTTTCTTAAAACCAAATTCAGAACTTGGGGTTCTACTTATTTATGTGTCGAACAAAAATTAGAACCAAAATACATGTCAATGAAAAAATAAATGATTAGAGTCCAGATTAATTGGTAGTTAATTCTTAAAACTCACGGATGACCAATTTGCTCCTCCAAGCCCCTCAATACTCGTAGGTGAGAGCAATGAATTCAAAATTTGACAAACATGGTTTGTAGTTGCCATGCCATTGTATAGGGCCCAACCTTACAATGAGAGTTTCTTATCTATGGCTACCCATTGTATGAATTTTTGTAAGTTGCCCAACATGATAAAAAAACTTTGGGTAGTTATGTGCAACACTAATGTGAAAGTTAATGAGGTGTTTTGTTACCTAATGTTTTCAACATTTTGAAACCAAGATTTTAATTAGATGATGGGGTGCCATTCTTGATCATAGTCTCAAATTGTTCAAGATTTTTGTTTGCCCGAAAAATGATAAAAATCAATGTTTTTTTATTAAAAATTATGTGGCCAACTTTGATCATTCATTAGTCATTCATTTCAACTTCTTTATGGAAATTTTGTTTTAACCTTCTATCCACCATCAAATTTTTTCAATAAATGAAGCACAATATTTTTTATCCAAGTCTTAACAAACTTGTGATTTTGAAAAACTACTTGATTCACTAGAAAGTCTAAACTTTCATTAGTGGCAATTTTGCATTTCTCATCAAGATCTCGTTTGTTTACCGAAACATTCAACTTGAAATACTTTACAATTAGATTGAATCAGATTGGCAATGCTTTACATGACTTTTAGGTGTGTTTGTAAGGCTATTTTATTTTTTGGGTGGGGATTGTTTTGATCAAATGTCAATTAAGGGTTCATCTTTAATTCCAGTGCAAGTTAGTAAAATCAAAACCAAAATCAGGTCTGATTTTTCAAATTAGAACCAAAATTTATGTTTTTTTTTTAATAAACCAGACCTTCTAGTTCCAATTAGGTTAATATGAACAAAACCAACTTAACCGGTTCTGATTTTTCAGATTAGAATCAAATTTTATTTTCTTAAGAACCAAAACGATGAGAATTCTAATTTAATTTTTTGAACCAAAAGGGAAGGCCCTTCATGGAAATGAAGAACAACCTAGCATTGGTACACAATGCACACCCAAAGTTCAAATTCTTTCTTTGTGGGGTTATGGGTCTTTTTCTACATGGCCAATCACATTAAAAACATGGTTAACACACTCCCAAAATAAATGACTTCCAATCTATTATTTTCACCTACATAATATAAGTTACAATAATAAAATTTTACTTTGGAAAGGATGTTGGATAAAGTGGTGATATTAGGAACAACTTGGCGAACACATTAAAAATAACATGGTCAAAGTATGATTGGGGTATCCAAAAGGACTATCTCATTTTATATACATTGGACCCCCTCACTTAAACATGTTGAAACATAATGACACATTCATATTGAGAGTTTGATTTTATTCTAGATAGATACAATACAAAAGTATTATTCTATGCATAAAATGTCAAATTTGAACAAGTTAAAAAAAATTTGTTAAATTTTTGAAAAAACTCTAGGAATTTGTCTCATGAGGAAAAAAAAGTTCAAGGACTCATAAGGAATGTCTAAACTTTTTTTGGCCCAAGATTTTTACCAGAAACACCTTATGTGCAAATATGTATAAAATGTATGAATGTGACAAGAACCAAATGCCCTATTGCAATGTAAAAAGTTTTTTTGAATCAAATTTCTGGGAATTTTGGGCCATTGATATAAAACATGGCCCACATTGGATAAATTTTATTATTTTCACTTTCATAAGTGAAAACAATAGATACTTCAAAAACTTATATAAAATTTGGAACAAAATTATTTCACTTGACATGAAGAAAAATGATGAAATGTAAGACAAGTCATGGGAAAAATGAAAAAAAGGTGAATTTGGGAGTCCTAGGAAAGAATCCTTGTGTTTCAAATGGGGTACCCCAATCATGCTTAGACCCAACATAAATAATTATTGGGAACTTTGGGGAACACAAAGATCCCAAAATAATCTCAAACCCCCATGTCTTATGTAGCAATTTAATTGGATTTACTTGGATAGATGAATTTTTTTTTAAATCTTATGAAAAGAAAGTTATTCAAAATAGAAGTCAAGAAAAGAAAATATTTCCAATCAACCATCACCTAGTAATGGCCTATATCTAAGTCTTCACCCAAATTTCCTTTCCATTGGATTTCAATTTACCACATAGTAAACACAATTTAAGGGGTGCCATTATGAAAAATACAAAACATGCAATCAAGTCTTCTATATATGATTTTATAACATGTAATAAATTGTGAGGTAGGATGATGATCCTTCAACACAACCCTCATGTATATGTTATACAATGTTACACATCACATGCTTAAATTCAACATATTCATACTAGCATTTTTTTGGGGAAAATTTTGACTTTCAAATCAATGGCTCTAATTTTAAAAATATGCCTTTGCACTCTTGGTGATACTACCTACATTCATAAGACATATGGATAACGAAAATTTGAAAGAATAGTTATGTGCCCAAAAACAAAACACAAACAAATAGTGAAATGTGCATGTTTACTTCAACAATAGTGGGCAAATTCCAATTCATAATGAGAATATGAAATATTGCAACATCACCTATATACAAAAGAGTTTTATGATGATAGTGAATCTTGAATATTGATTCCTCTTTCAAACATAATCAATTGAGTTATATGTCACAAAATGCAACATATGATTTTAAACTTGATACAACATAAAACTTGACTCTAAAAATTAAACATCCGACCATGGCCTTTGCAAACTCAAGATTATTTTGAACATATGACCCACAAGACTAGAACATATGACCACTTCAAGAATCAAGACCAAGTTGAACATATGACCCAAAACACAATTGAAAATTACACATATGACCAAATTATCATCTCACCCCAAAATACAAACTCTAGAGATTTGAAGGAAGTAAAAATGAAAACAAAAAATGAAAAGTTTGTAAGGTAGAAAGGAATCAAGACTAGAAATTGATATAAAAAATCAAAAACCTATAAGGGATAATGGACTCAAGCATAAAAATAACAAGATCCACTAGATACTAGACTATAGTATGGTATTGAAAAGAAAAAGATGAAAGAAAGTTGTTAGATTTGATAGTCTAGGTATCACAACATTGATGATGGACGAAAATCTTATAATGTTGGGTGAAAACATGATAAAACTTTATATAAAATGTTGACGAACTAAAAACGAATTTTTAAATGATTTAAAAAAAAACATAATTACAAGAAAGTATATTCAAAATATATTCAATTTTCATTATGAAATCATTTTTCTTTTCATTGAATTTAAAATACATTGATTACAAAATTGAAAACTCTTGATAATAAAATAAAAAATAATTACGTTGAAATTTGACTAGTCAAAATGGTGTTCAAAAGTATTTTTTCATTAGAATACTTAATGAAATAAATACGTACTAATTTTCAAGATTACAAAAATAAAGTTGGATTCATTTGAAAAAAAATTGTTATTTGATGCACTTAATTTTACTTTTATTTCATTATTTAAAAAATTTACATTCCAAAACTAGAAATAATATTTATTTTAGATTTACATATTGGTCAAAATTGAATAACATTAGACTTTTTCCTCATCAAATTATTTTACAAAAGATAAAAATGAAGAGCATTGCATGTTGTAGTAGTTTATAGGCCACTTACAATGAATTTAATGTAATTTTCTCCCCTCATATTGAATAGGTTTTAGGTAAATACACCTCGACCTTGTGTTACAATTTGTGTTGTGGGTTTTTGTCATTCTAAAAAAATTTGTGTAATTTTTAGTCATAATGGACACATTCAACTAGAAATCTTTCTAACTACCTTGGATAAATGGCAAAGCATATCTAATTCTAAAAGACACAATATGGCATTCAATTCAAAATGATAGTCACATCTTGCATCTTAAACCCAATTAGCATTAGTTTTTGTGCAACAATTTTTTCCAAAAAATTTAATTCAAAATTTTAACTCAAATTTTTTTATTATAATTTAATTTTACAAAAAAAATTTGTGATAGGTAGGTTGGTTGGTTGTAAATAATTGTATGGGTAGATTGTAAATTTAACAATATGTAGGTAAATGGAAGGTTTATTGTGTAACTCCTTATTAACCACCACCTATTATCTACTTCTACCTATTGTCTAGGTCATAGATCATAGGTAGTGGAGTCACTAGTAACCTAGCCCCCTGCGTATGTCATAGATTGCAAGTATATGATGTCAAAAATTAAAGTTGAACCCTTGACCTCCATGCCCACAAACCAAGTCCTTAACCAACTCATCAACTTTCACATTGTGAAAAGCTTTTTCAATGCATTTTTATAAGTTAATGTAAATAGATAGTATAAAGATAGTAACTCATGTTCTTATAAGCTTAAATGTTCATTTCAAATCTTCTTGCACATTCAAACTTTGAAATGCATTTTTTTTCTCATATCATGTTCAAAATAAAAAAAATGAACCTTCTTTTTTAATTCAAAAATATATTCATTGAATCAAAAATAGTCCAACAAGTTTTCTTTTTTGAAGTGAGCCCAAAACAGCCATGTGGTGTAAGGTGGTCCTTCATAAAAAACCCAAAAGTTGATGTGTTGTGGCAAATACTCATGATGACTCCATTGACACACATGGCAACATGTGCTTGATATTGAAGTCTCATTAGAGTTTGCAAATGTAGATGGGGCTAGGTCATTGGTAGGTGCAATTGAATTATCTAGAAAGGACATTCTTTTGGCTAGTCAAGCTTTGCGAAATGGCTTGGTGATGGATGATGCACTTGGATTGTGTTTTACTTCGTACATGGCCACCTACTATTCAAAGCTTTGCTCTAATTAATGATTTTGAAGATGATAGTTCTGATTTTTGTGATTCTTACAATGGCTTTATGTGCAAGACAAGTAATGTGTCACTAGTGTTCTAAGGAAAGAGTGTATAATGAGATATGGACTAGTTGGTTGACACTCAAAGATAGTTGGCTTCTTGGAATTTGTGTGCATACAAATATTAGAGCCTTGTGATTAGGAAATGGACCACCACACACAAAGCACAAATGGATTTAAAAGTGCATTGAGTTTGCAATGAAACATGTACTTCTCAATATTGAATTGTTTACTTACAATACAAGTTGAACATAACACTATAGATGGTCTAGTCAACTAGGTGTAGTTGGCACAAAAAAAGATATGCTAGTTGCAAAAACAATCCAATTATCATCCATAATTGGATGCACAATGATATGTGGATGACTTCATGTAACTTTTCATGTAACTATATGCACTTGCAACTAGTCGTCAACTAGTTGCAAATGCATGATTGTTTGACATGGACAAGATTTCTTCTATTGAATGCTTTTAAGAAATTGAAACATCATAATTTTGAACTTTAAAAAAATAAAATGCAACAAATTATAATTCACAAATATGGACTAATGCAATTTTAAACGGTTGGCAAATAAGATGCACAAAATCATATTGGAAAATTCATAAACTTCTATACATTGCAAATTGAAATTGTGTGATCATCTTCGCCGTATTTCATATCCCTAACACCAATTTAACAAAAACCTTTGCATTTGTAATTGAAATATTTACATGTGAAAATCATGGCATGGCCTTCATGTATTTTACCCTTTACTTTACTTTTACTCTTTTTTGGTCATTTTGAGATCTCCAAACTACGATATTGCCCATTATCACACTCTTGGTACCATTTGAAAGCCCTTGATGAGTACTATGTAGTGAGGTGAGTGTAATGTTTCAACCTACAATGTAGGAGCTATTGAATTTTATTAAAAAAATTCATTGAAAACTCAATAAATTTAATAAATTATAAATTACAAGCAAGGTGGGAAATGTTCTTGGTAGTTTTGAAAGGCCCTCAATGAGTAGGCTTACATGGAGGTGATTTCCTAACTTTTCTACCTAAGGTCCCAAATGATTTCATCATCAAATAACAAATTTTGAATGGAAATTGGATTTTAGACTTAGGTTAAAGAAGGTGTATCATTTTCCCCTTCAAAATTCACTCAATGTTATGATTATGTGCTCAACTATAGCTATTATGACCACACCAATAATCTGGAATGGCCAAGCCTAGCCCATTATGTTGGGTAAGGCGCCAAGTGAGCATGCTTGGATGAGCTAAGGCAAAGCACCAGCATAATGGGCAGTGCAAGGCCATTCCATTACATTAAGGTTGGTAGATTCTACAATTTAAAGAAAAAATTCATGCTCAGCAAACAGATTTTGGTGACTATTATGAGTGTATGAATATCACCAGATGATTTTGTCATATAATGTAATCAAGAAAATGACATAATCTGCTTCCTCAGACCTCTATGTAATTAGTAAACGTATTATTCTTTGGAATATATTTTAAAGTTGGTTGCATACTCTGCAGGTGGAGCACATTTGTCCATGTCCACTACATAGGAAAGATAAGTGGAGATTGGAGAGCTCACAAATGGAAGAGCACAAATTACAGAGGGTAATCTAGAATCAGTCATGCAATTTATGCATTCAGCTGCAAAAGAGCCCCAAACCAGCCAACCCAACCATCGTCAAAGGCATCCCAGATCGAGCCCCATTTAATTTGTTGCACCTATTTAATGCCTCCCAATTCCAGTTCAAACAAAGGAATCCATAACTGACTCATGATTCTGTCTATCCTTACTTTCCACATTACAAAGGCTCATTTACAATCATGGAATCAATATGAATGACATCATTTGAAGCTAAACCTCTTATAAACTCATAAATTTAAATAAAAATGATGAATTTAAATTTATACGAGGAAATGTTAAATTTGGACTCAGAGACCCTGATTTAGTTTAGGGGTGGAATATCTATAACTATTATTTGCAACCCAAAAAAGTGGGTGGCTATTAGAAATTGCACCAAAGCCGACCGGGTATCAGGCTGAGTATCAAAATTGATAATCATGATTATCAAAAAATTTAATACCCAAACCTAATGTATAATCATGTTTATCAAAAATTAAATACCCAGACCTAATGTATAATCATGTTTATCAAAAAATTAAATACCCAGATCTAATATAGAATCAAGTTTATCAAAAAATTAAATACCCAGATCTAATATATAATCATGATTATCAAAAAGTCAAATACCCTGTTATTATTTGTCATCATGGTTGTCAATTTTCTTGAAAAAATTAAATGACTGCCTAAAAAATTGTTGGGTCTTTATTACGTCTTTCATCAAACTCGACAGTTCTTTCAAGTTTTTAAAATACCCAGACCTGATGGTTCTTTGATTTTGATTTTTTTCAATTACCCAGACCTGGCAGTTCTTTGATTCTAACATTTTCAAATACCCAGAACCGGCAGCTATACAACCAAAATCAAAGACCCAAGGCAAGCCACTCTTCTAGTCTAGGTCTAGTATCAACTTTCAAATATCATAGTACCTTTTCAGGTTTGGCGATAATTAAATTATTTTTGAATTTTTTGAACTCAAAATCCAGAGAACCTACAAAAGAAGCTGCCTATATTTATTGTTGAAATTCCATAAATTATTATTTTTATTGCCGAACTGGATTTAGAAAAAAACAAAATAATTATTTGGCACCTGAGTGCCCAACTTGAAAAGGTACTACAGTATACCAGCCTAATATCGTAGTAAATACTTTTTAAAAAAATTCATAGCAGCCTGATCATGATATATTAAGTACTTTCTGAAACTGCCATACCCGCTGGTCCTGAAATTGAGTCCAAGATTGATGTTTGGCTAGTATATGGCAAGAATATACAAGTGTCGGGTGGTTCTTGACCTTTATGCAGATCCAAAGGTTTTGGTTCTAAAATCTAAATTAGAGTGATTTGTGAGTGGTCTGGTTCTTTGAAAGACCAAATCCTGAATCCAGTTCCCGTTCTTTAGAAATCAGGATCTCAGTTTCGGTTTGATTCTTTGAAAAAACCAAAACCTTGGTTTATAAGAATATAAGAATTACATTTATAGTATATGGTAAACATAACTAAGCTCTTCTCCCCAAGCTCTCTCCTCCCTGCCATAGACGTTTTAAATGTGCTTCACCCTTGAGGTCATAAGTCATATCTCTTTAGGAGAGTTACAACTCTTTATCCCTGAGGGTTGCACTCATTCATGACCTAAGAATTCAATACATAATCATAACATTCTTCCTTAACGAAAACATTGATAATGGTATAATGTTATAGTTATAAATGGTCTAACACACCCTTTTCAGCTAATCATCTCTATCATTGAATACTCCACCTTCAGCTATAGCTACTTGATGACAAGAGAATCTATATGAGTCCAATAGCATTGCAACGCTTGAAGTGTTTAGGTTGAGGAAGGACTTTTAGTAAGGAAATCAGCTCACATGGTATTAGTTGGGCAATATTTTGTGGTGATTTTTTTATTTTTCATTTTTTCACATAAGAAATGATATCAAAGTTCAACATGTGCAATCATGAAAACAAAGGTTCTTTGTTAATAAAATGCAAGATGGATTATCGGAATGTAGTGTAATAGGTTGAGGCATATAGCAATAAGAATTGGAGCCAAATTTTGAAGGAGTTGTTACAACTATACCACCTCTTTAGCAAGAGAAGTTGCTGTAATTTATTCACTTTTTGTTGAAGACAAAGCCATGGTCATTTGCTTGCAGCAATGCCCAAATATTGGCTACCCTCCAAGCATGAAAATGTAACTCAATGTGGAGTATCATGTATTGGCATCACTAGCCCAATCTATGCCAGTATAACCTTGCAATTATAAATTTTTAAACGAAGAGTAGCTAGGTCAACCTTATGGTTCTAGTAAATTGTAAGTAATGACCCAAAAAAAATTACATCACTCCAATGGCTTGGGCTAGGTTG
>Ga0209611_10003998_pt1 | contig 25320 bp, 27 predicted proteins | sample S1TSphgellanicum_3_FD_187693 | JGI IMG/M metagenome (GOLD analysis project Ga0209611, IMG submission 187693) | Host-associated microbial communities from peat moss isolated from Minnesota, USA - S1T2_Fc - Sphagnum magellanicum MG (SPAdes) (version 2) | ecosystem: Host-associated > Plants > Peat...
CGACGAGATTCTGCGCGGCATCGCGCCGCGGCTCGACAGCGGCTCGTACGTGTTCGCGACGATCGATGGAAACGCGCCGGTCCCGCTGACCGCAACCTCGATGATGCGTGAAGGCGAGGGCATCTCACTCGTGATGCGCGAGCGCGATGCGACCGCACTCGGTCTCGAAACGACGTTCCCGTGCCGCTTGATCACGCTCACGGTCGATACGAGCCTCTACTCCGTGGGCTTCCTCGCGACGATCGCGACGGAACTCGCGGATGCGGGCATCAGCTTGAGTGCGGTCTCGGGCTTCCACCACGCACACGTCTTCGTGCCGACCGATCGCGCGGAAGAAGCGCTCGCGATCCTCGAACGCCTCTCGACGCGCACGAACGCACCGGAAGCGAAGTAGCGGCTCGCTAGATCGGCTCTTTGCGCTCGTTGTCGCGCGACGCGAGGAGCAGCGTCGCGAACGCCGTGAGGATCGCGACGGCCGTGAAGGCCTCGTACGCGAGCCGGTAGCCGGCGACGTCGTCGATGTGCGCGCCGACAATGCCGCCGGCGAGCGAGCCGCCGAAGATTTGGCCGATGATCAGGAAGATCGAGAGCAACCCCACGGCCGTGGCGCGCGAGGCCTGCGGGACTTCGTTCGTGATGATGTAGCGTGTCGGCGCGCCGAGCAGCGCGCCGAATCCGATGCCGGCGATCGCGATGCCCGCAATAGCGAGCCACAGCGTCTGAATCGTCGCGGCGAAGAGTCCGAGCCCGAGAGCGGTGAGCGTCGCGCCGACCGCGAGCACCACACGGCTGCCGTAGGCATCGAGCGCGCGGCCCGCGAGCGGAATCACGGCCACGAACATGAACGCGCCGACCGCGGCGATGCCGCCGGCGGCGATCGCGTTCAAGCGATCGCCGGCGACGAGCGCCGCAGGTATGAAAAACAGCGCGCCTTCGAGCAGTCCGATCGCGACTTCGAGCGCGTACGTGACCACGAGTTGACGCGATGCAAAGAGGCTCGGGGAGATCATCGGCGATTTCGCCGCGCGTTCGATCGGCACGAGGATGGCGAACGCGACGGCCGCGACTGCGAGCGCGCCGTAGGTGATGCCGTTACCGAACGTCGCCGCTTGCGTGTCGAGCCGCGTGAGCCCGAACATCACGCCGAGCAATCCGATCGCGAGCACCGCGATACCCGCGACGTCGAGCGGCCCGCGCACGCGCATCGCCGATTGCGGCACGTAGCGTTGTGCGAGCACGATCACGACGATCGCGAGCGGCACGTTCGCAATGAAGATGTCGTGCCACGAAAAGAAATGCGTGAGCACGCCGCCGACGTTCGGGCCGATGATCGCCGCGAGTCCCCACACCGCGCCGAGCAAGCCGAGTGCCGAACCGCGCCGCTCGATCGGAACGCGATCGGCGATGGCCGCCGTAGCGACCGGAAAGATACCGCCCGCGCCCGCCGCTTGGATGCCGCGCGCGATAAGAAAGAACGTGAACGTGGGCGCGAGGATCGCGAGCACGCTGCCGACGGCGAAGATCGAAACGCAGAGCGTATAGATCGCACGGCGGCCGACCGTGTCGGCGAGCTTCGTCATGATTGGAATGCTGACGACGTTCGCGAAAAGATAGAGCGTGAAGGCCCACGCGACGTCGCGCGGTGCGATGCCGTACCCGTGCGCGATTGCGGGAAGCGCGGGCGAGATCACGCCGAGGTCGAGCGCGCCCGCGAACACGCCGAGCGCGAGCGTCAGCAGCAGCGGAAGATGCGAGCGATCGAAGGTGTGCCCCGCAACGCTCGCCGGCGTGGAGGGCACGTCGGCACGCACCGCCGCGTGCGGCTTCGTTTTCAGCGCCATCGCGGCGTCGTTACCCGATCACGCGATCGAGTACCATCGCCGCACACATGAGCGCGAGATACAGCAACGAGTATTTGAAGAGGACGCGCGCGAGCGGCTTCGTCGGGCCGCTGAGCATCTTCCACGCATCCCAGAGGAAGACGGCGCCGAGGATCGCGGCCGGAACGAAATACCACAGCCCCATCACGCCGAGCGGCGTGAGTGCGAGCGACATCGCGACGAGCACGATCGTGTAGATGAAGATCTCTTTTTTCGTGCGCTCCGCGCCTCGAACGTTGGGAAGCATCGGCACGTTCGCCTTGTGGTAGTCGGTATTCGCCATCAACGCGAGCGCCCAGAAATGTGGCGGCGTCCAGAGAAAGATCAGTGCGAAGAGGCCGAGCGCGGGGCCGCCGATCGCGTGCGTGACCGCAGCCCAACCGACGAGCGGAGGAACGGCGCCGGCGGCGCCGCCGATCACGATGTTGAGCGTCGTCGTGCGTTTGAGCCAGAGCGTGTAGATGACGACGTAGTACGCGTTACCGGCGAGCGAAAGCCACGCGGCGAGCGGGTTCACGAAGAAATACAGCAGTGCGAACGATGCGATGCCGAGCGCGGTTGCGAATGCGAAACCCGCGGCGACGGAGATGCGGCCCGTTGCGACCGGGCGCGTCATCGTGCGCGCCATCAAACGATCGATATCGCGATCGATCACGCAATTGAACGCGCCCGCGGAACCGGCCGCGAGCGCTCCGCCCACGAGCGTCAACAACGTGAGCTCGAGCGGCGGCAAGCCACGCGCGGCCATGACCATCGCCGCGAACGTGGTGATGAGCAGCAGATACATGATGCGCGGCTTCGTGAGTTCGTAGTAGTCCACGAGCACGCCGACGAGGCCGGGGCGTAGTTTCGTGACCTTCCCGTCGAGCCGCGAGAGCGTCGAACTCATGCGAGCGGCGCGATCCGGCGCGAGCCCACGGCGCGTTCCGCGCGGGGTGCGAGCGCGCGCTCGGGAGCGAGCGCGGCGAGGCTCGTCGCGAGCACGAATGCGACGAACGTTGCGACCGCGTTCGCGGCGTGCGCTTCACGCAGCGCGATCGGGAGTTGCCAGACGACGTTTCCGATACCGAGTCCGATCTGAATCAGAACGAGGGCGAAGCCCACGCTTGCCACGGTTCGTACCCGTCGCGAGCCGGCATTCCACGCGGCGAACGTCGCAATCGCCGCGACGATCGAGAACGAGAACGCCGCGATCCGATGCAGCATCTGCACGAATTGCGCCGGGCCCGTGCCGAAGAGGCGCCCGTCGCACGCCGGGAATGTGGGGCAGGCGAGCCCCGCATAGCTCGAGCTCACGTACGCGCCGACGCACATCGTCACGAAGCCGAACGACGCGGCGAGGAAGAGCGCGGGCGCCACGCTTTCGGCGGGCCACGGGCCTGCATCGCCGCGTGAGATCGCGGGCGGTGCGAGGACGGCAAGCACCGCGAGGACGGTGAGATCGGCCAGCAGTAACATGCCCATCCCCCAGTGCAGCATCACCGAGAGCGGGCTATTCGCGAGCAGCACGGTCGCCCCGCCGAGGCAGACTTGCGCGACGAAGATCGCGGCGAGGCCGATCAGTACGGGGGTGACGCCCGCGATCCGGCGACGCGCGCGAAACCCCGTGACGATCGCTCCCAGCACCACGAACGACTCGACGAATGCGATCAGCCGGTGCGACCATTCGAGGACCACACCGCCATGAAGGCTGGGAACGAGGCTGCCGTGGCAGAGAGGCCAGTCGGGGCAGGTGAGGCCCGCGCCGTTGATGCGCACCCAGCTCCCGAGAACGGCGATGGCGAATGCCAGGACCGCGCTCGTGACGGCAAACCCTCGGAACAACTTCACAACCCCTCTAGCATACGGTCCCCGAGGCATGAGAACAACGACTTTGGGATTCGCGAGGCGGTGGGGTCTTGCCCGCGAAGGCGTCCCCAATGAGGAGACTGACCGCGCTTTGCGCGCTCGTGCTCCTGCTGGCGGGCTGCCGCGAAGTGCGCGTCAAGGCCTACCGACAGGGAACGTCCGTAACGGCCGGCGGAAACCAGATCGCGGTCGTGCGAAACCACCACGACCTCGACGCACTCGGGATACGGGCTCCGGTCCGCTTCAACCATGAATTCGGCGTCGTTCTCCTGATGGGCCCGCATCGCGAGACCGGCTGGCACCAAGAGATCGAATCGATCCGCGCTAATGCGGATCGCATTCGGATCGTCGCATTCGAACGCGAGCCTGCGGACGGCGGGGAACCTTGCGAACCCTATCGCTCGTATACGCTCTGGATCGTTCCGAATTCCGTCTACCGCATGGGTTCGTCCCTCGAAGTCGTCACCCCCGAGGGCGATGCGATCGCCGCGACAACGCTCAAATAACACCCACATCGTCGGAAGGCCGCTACACAATTATTACGATGTTCGACGCGCGCGTCACCCGGCTCGGAGTCGCCGTCGAGCCGAGCGACGATCCGTCCGAAATCGAAGGCGTGCTCAACCCCGCGTCCGCTCGCACGCGCGACGGAAAATTACTGTTGTATCCGCGTTCGGTTTCGGCCGGGAACGTGTCGCGAATTTCGATCCTCGAGGGAACGGAATCGGGAAGCGGCCTCTCGTTCGTGCGCGCCGGCTTCGCGCTCGAGCCCGTGCCGCCGTCCGAAGTTCGCGACGTTCCGGGCGGCTATGGCTGCGAGGATCCGCGTATCACCTTCGTGCCGCTGCTCGACGCGTACGTGATGGCGTACACGGCGTTCGGCCCCTCCGGCCCGCGCATCGCGCTCGCCCTCTCGAACGATGGCTACGCGTGGAAACGGCTCGGTCTCGTCGATTTCTCCGCACCCGGTTTGCCGCACGGCGACGATAAGGATGCGGCGTTCTTCCCCGAGCCCGTGATCTCGCCGGCCGGCGTTCCGAGCTTCGCGATGTATCATCGCCCGATGATTCACGTGTCGGCCGTCGACGCGCGCGCTGCGATTCCGATCATCCTCGGGATACCGCCACGCGACCGTGAGAGCACGCGCATCGCATACATTCCGATCGAGCCCGCGCTCGCCGACCGCAGCGAGCTGCTGAAGGTCGCGGAGAGCGTCATCGTGCTCGAGCCCGGCGACGGATGGGGGCGCATCAAGAACGGCGGCGGAACCCCGCCGATCCGTATCGCCGAGGGCTGGTTCTCGATGTTCCACGGCGTCGATCCGGATTACGACGCAGCGGGAGCGAGCACGGGCATGCGTTATAGTGCCGGCTTCGTGATCCACGATATCGAGCGGCCCGATCGCGTGCTCTATCGCTCGCACGCACCCGTGCTGGCACCCGAGACGCCGGACGAAATGCGCGGGATGGTCAATCACGTCGTGTTTCCGACCGCCATCGATCTGCGGCCCGGCGCGCCCGCGCGCGACTACGACGTCTACTACGGCATGGCGGATTCGCGTATCGGACGCGTTCGCGTCGAACTCGGCGCGAGCGAGCGCGAGGCGGCTGAGACGGCTGCGTAGCCGCGCATGCTGCGCTACTACGCCGCCGCATCCGCAATCGTCGTCGTCGCGATGCTGATCTTGCTCGCCTTTCCGCGTCCGCATCCGGACGTGCCGAGCGGACCGCAGTATCACGGCGGCCCGGGGACGCCGCGTCCGGGCGGAAACGATCCGGATCCGCGTGCATCCGAATCGGTCGGAGGCGTGGCGCCGTGGGCGCTCTCGGTCGTGCCGGAGTGCTTCCATCAGACCGAGAGCTTTCGCGGAAATTCCACGTTCGCGAGCGCCCACGTGCCGCGTGGCGCGCGCCGCATCGCGGCGGGGTCCCGGATTCTCGCCGCCGACTGCGTGCTCGAGATCGGTGCCGATTCCGCGCGACTCTCGCGCGGCGATCTCCATTTCGTCGTGCCGCCGCGGGCGCTCTTCTATCGATCGGGCGACGCGCTCGTGCTCCGGCAAACCGATGGGAAGCGTGAAGAGGTACGCATCTATTGCCGCCCCCGCGTATACTCTTGCAAGTGATGACATCCCCGGAATCGCCGCTCGCCGAGGCGGTCGAGAAGCGCCGCACCTTCGCGATCATCTCCCATCCCGACGCCGGCAAGACGACCCTGACCGAGAAACTGCTGCTGTACGGTGGAGCGATCACCACGGCCGGCCAGGTATCGGCGCGTCGCCGCGCGCGCCAAGTAACGTCGGACTGGATGGAGCTCGAGCGCGAGCGCGGGATCTCGATCACGTCGACGGTTCTGCAATTTCCGTATCGCGGGCACACCCTGAACTTGCTCGACACGCCGGGCCACCAAGATTTCGGCGAGGACACGTATCGCACGCTGCTCGCCGCGGATAGCGCGATCATGCTCATCGACGCCGCGAAAGGCGTCGAGCCGCAAACCAAAAAGCTCTTCGCGATCTGTCGCGCGCGTCGCATCCCGCTCTTCACGTTCATCAACAAGATGGATCGCCCGAGCCGCGATCCGCTCGAACTGCTCGACGAACTCGAAAAGGTGCTCGGCATCGCGACGTATCCGATCAATTGGCCGATCGGTAGCGGGCCGACGTTTCGCGGCGTTTACGATCGGCGCTCGCACGACGTGCATCTCTTCGAACGCACGGAGCACGGCTCGAAGCGCGCGCCCGTGCGCGTGACGGGCCTCGACGATCCGCAGTTCGCCGCGCTTACCGACGAAAGCACCTATCGTGAATTTCGCGACGGACTCGATCTGCTCGAAGGCGCGGGTGCCGCGTTCGATCGCGCGTCGCTGATGACGGGCGATGCGACGCCGGTCTTCTTCGGCAGCGCCGTCACGAATTTCGGCGTCGAACTGTTCCTCGATCGCTTTCTAGAATTAGCGCCGCCGCCGCGAGCGCGCCTCGCGCTTCGCGCGGGCGACGTCGTTCCGGAGCCCGTCCCGCCGACGTCGGAACAATTTTCGGGATTCGTTTTTAAGATCCAAGCGAACATGGATCCGCGGCATCGCGACCGGATCGCGTTCTTGCGCGTGTGCAGCGGAAAGTTCGAACGCGACATGACCGTGCGCAACGTGCGCACCGGTAAGGACGTGCGGGTCACGCGCGCGATGAAACTGTTCGCGAGCGATCGCGAGGTCGTGGAAGAGGCGTACGCGGGCGACGTGGTCGGCCTCGCGAACCCGGGCTCGTTTGCGATCGGCGATACGCTCTGCACGGGCGTTCCGTTTGCGTACGATCGCATTCCGTCGTTCGCACCCGAGCATTTCGCGAGCGTGCGCAACGTGGATACGGGCGCGTACAAGTCGTTCCAAAAAGGCATCGCGCAACTCGCGGAAGAGGGCGCGATTCAAGTGTTCTACCCGGCGGGCCAGACGCGCACGGAACCGATTTTCGCCGCGGTCGGCGAACTGCAATTCGAGGTTGCGAAGTATCGGCTGGGCGCGGAATACAACGTGAAGACCGAGTTCTACACGCTGCCGTTTTCGCTCGCGCGGCGCGTGCTCGGCGATCCGGCGGCCATCGCTTCGGCGACGTGGCCCTCGAATGCGAAACTCGTCGAGGATATCGCGGGTACACCGATCGCGCTCTTCGAGAGCGAATGGAGCATGCGGCTTGCGGAAGAATGGAATGCCGCGCTGCAATTCGAGTCGTTCGCCGATACCGGGCGAACGGTGGAGACGGTTGGATGAACGAGCCTTCGCTAACGAACGTGACGCCCGGCGCGGCGCAAACGCCCGGGGTCCTCGGAACGGGAGCCCGGCCGCCCGGGGGCGTTTCGGTCGCGCGGCGACCGCTGCCGTGGCCGATCGTCGCTGTCCTGATTCTGTTGCTGGCCTTCGTCGGGTGGAAGCTGACGCATCGCGCGAACCCGAGCGAACGCCTCGCCGGTAGCGTCACACGCGCGATCGCCGCGAACGATATGACGCCGGTCGAGAAAGACTTCAACGCGATCCGCCGCCCCGAACTCGAAAATCGTGGGAAGGTCGGGCGGCTCTCCGATTTCGTGAACGCCGACGGCGCGCTCAAGAGCGTGAAAGAAGATACGCCGAGTGGTTCGCCGGACGGCTACCACCACTTCATCGCGCACTTCGAGAAGGGCGACCTCGCCGAGGATATGACGCTCGATAGCGATGGCAAGATCGTGAAGTTCCAAGTGCATCCGGTGACGCCGGCGACGCAGCAATAGGCGCGGTCGTCTCCGAGCCGACGTTCGATGACGTGCGCGCCGCGGCCGAGCGTCTCCTCGGCGTCGCGCATCGCACGCCCGTCGTCACGTCGCGCACGCTCGACGCGCGAGTCGGTGCCGCGGCGTTCCTCAAGTGCGAGAACCTGCAGCGCATGGGCGCGTTCAAGTTTCGCGGCGCGTACAATCGCATCGCGCAACTCACGCCGGCCGAACGCACCGGCGGCGTCGTCGCATTCTCGAGCGGAAATCACGCGCAGGGCGTCGCTTTAGCCGCGCGCATTTGCGGCGTACCGGCCGCGATCGTGATGCCCTCGGACGCGCCGGCTTCGAAAATCGCGGCAACGCGTGGCTACGGCGCCGAAGTCGTTCTCTACGACCGTAAGACGATGAACCGCGGCGCGATCGCGGCCGATCTGGCGCGCGAGCGCGGGGCGACGCTCGTGCCGCCGTACGACGATCCCGCGATTATCGCGGGGCAAGGCACGGTCGCGCTCGAGTTGCTCGAGGACGTGCCGGATCTCGACGTTCTGCTCGTGTGCACGGGCGGTGGCGGCCTTCTCGCGGGGTGCGCGCTCGCCGCGACCGCGTTGCGTCCGGGAATCGCCATCTACGGCGTCGAGCCGGCGGCGGGCGACGATTTCGCGCGCTCGATCGCCGCCGGAACGCGCGTGGAAATTCCGGTGCCCGACACGATCGCCGACGGACAGCAGACCACATCGCCCGGCGAGCTGACCTTTCCGATCGTGCGGCGGCTGTGCGCCGGTATCCTGACCGTGACGGATGACGAGCTGCGGGGCGCGATGCGCTTTGCTTTCGAGCGCCTCAAGCTCGTGATGGAGCCGAGCGGCGCGAGCGGCCTTGCGGCTCTGCTAGGAGGCAAGCTCGACGTGAGCGGACGCCGCGTCGGTGTCGTCGTCAGCGGCGGCAACGTCGATGCGGCGCGTTACGCCGAGATCATCGCCACCGGCTAGTCGAGCGCTACGGGCGCGCTGCCACCGAGTCGAGGGCGCGCTGCAAGATTCCGTAGAGTGCTTCCTGGTCTTCGGATGACAGATTCCCGATTGCCGGAGGCGGCTGATGGAAGCGCTCGTGCGCCTGCTGGTACATGTCGACGCCCGCGGGCGTCATTACGAGCGACTTCACGCGGCGGTCGTGTTCCGACGCGCGGCGCTCGACGAGGCCGCGCGTTTCGAGCTTATCGACGAGCGATGTGACGTTTGAGGCGTCGCACCCGAGGTGCTGCGCGAGTTCGCTCATCGTCATCGTGCCGTACTCGCCCATGATCTTCATCGAAATGAGCTGCTGCGGGGTCAGACCAAACGACGTGGCGACTTTTTCCGCCCACGGTTTGACCGACTTCCAGACCTCGGTCATGAGATTCCAGGCGCGGACGCCCGGGCTCTCGAGCAACCGCGTCGCCCCATCTTGTTCGATCACGGGAACATTATACCTCACAGAATTATAGTTGACAACCTATTGCATTGAACTATAGTTGATGTTATAAAGTATCTAGTTCGCCAAATAAAGTTTCATCGGCGAGGAATGGCAGGTTTACGATGCGAGATAAAGTGGTGGAGAGCGAATCCGAGAGCGGCTTCCTCAAGCGATGGGTGTCCGGCCTGATGCACCCGGTCGAACCCCGCGGCGATTATTTCGTTCGCCTCGGTTCGAGCGTGGCCGCCAGTGCCCCCACGGTGTGCTCGTCGTGCATATAAATCCCGCTCTCGCGGGGGTCCTTGCGGCGTTCGCGTTCGGCGGACGGGCCGAAGCCGGCGGTAACGTCGTTCTGATTTTGGTCGCGCTGCTGCTGGCAACCGTTCTGACCGACCTCGGGCTGGCCCTCGCCCGGCGCCGCCACGTCCCAAGCCCGCATGTGATGGTGGGCCGATGATCGCGGCCCTGCCCATCCCCGAAGCGCCCGATCGAAACGACGACCGTCCGCTCGTTGAGGCCGCGCGCGCGGGCTCGACGGAGGCCTTCGACGCTCTCGTGAGCCGCTATCGCGCACCCGTCGTGCGCCTCGCCTATCGCCTCACGCACGATGCGGACGAAGCGAACGATATCGCGCAGGATGCCTTTATCCGCGCCTACCGCCGGCTCGACGATTTTAAGCCGGACCGGCCGTTCGCGCGCTGGCTCTTCGTGATCGCACGTAACGCGTCGCTCGATGCGTTGCGTCGCCGCCGCCGTGCGGCGGCACTCGAAACGGAAACGGTCGCGACGCCCGATCAGCCCGGCCCCGAAGCGCTGGCGCTTCGTGCCGACGAAGCGGCTCGCGTGCACGCGGCCCTCGAAACGCTGCCGTCGAAGTATCGCGACGTTTTAGAGCTGTACTATATCTCCGACCTGCGCTATCGCGATATCGCGCGCGAGCTCGACATCCCGATCGGAACGGTCAAAACTTACATCTCACGCGCGAAGCGCCGACTGCGCACCGAACTCGATTCCGCGAACGTGGTCCTCGCCGCATAGCGGATCGCGCTCAGCCGCGACCCATCGTATAAAATTCCGGGTTCGGGCGCATGTCGAGGGCGCCCGCCATGCGGTTTGAGAAGCCGAAGAACGCGGCGATCGCGGCGATGTCCCAGACGTCGTCGTCGCTGAAGCCCGCGGCGCGGAGTTCTTCGATCTCGGCGTCGGTCGCGGCGAAGCCCGTTTCGTTGACGTGCGACGCGAATGCTAGCATGGCGTGCCAGCGTGGCGAGATGTCCGCGGTGCGCCAGTTGATCGCGATCTGTTCGGCGACGATCGCGTCTTTTCCGATGACGCGTAACGCGGCGCCGTGCGCGGTCACGCAATACTGGCAGCGATTCTCTGCGGAGACGGCGACGACGATCGCCTCTCGCTCCGCTCGCGTCAAGCCGCCGTCGCCCTTCATCAGCACGTCGTGATACTGCATGAACGCGCGGAAGTGCTCGGGTCGACGCGCGTACGCGCGGAAGACGTTCGGCACGAAGCCGACGCGTTCGCGATTCTTCGCGTAGATCGCAGCGATATCGTCGGGAAGCTCGGCTTCGGGCGGCTCGCCGAAGCGAGAGATGCGTCGTTCGTTCATCGCCGAGTCTGTACGAAGCAAGAAGCGCGAACCCTGGGGTTCGCGCTTCTTAGAACGTCTATCGGCTGTTGGAGGCCGAGACTTAGGGGGACGCCATCGTGGACGGCTTCATGCCGGACATCGCGGCCATCCCGAGGTCGCCGCAGGCGACGTAATCCTTGAGATCGTCGGCCGACTTATGGACGTTTACGGCGAAGCCGCCGGCGGTCAGACTCGCGAGCGTCGCGTCGACGGTCGTCGTCGACTTGCCGTTCGTGAGGCTCGTGAGCGGGTATTTCGGTGCGGGATTCAGATTCGCGCACGAGCCGGGATGGATGTGCGCGGGCTGCGCGGAGGCGGGCGCTCCGGCAAGCGAAACGGCGACGATCGTCTTATCGCCATCGGCGGTCAACGTGACGGTTCCCTTTTCGCCGGAACCGTTTTGCGGAGCGAGCGGATACGTCTTGGACGCGGATTTCGCACTTGCGATAAGGGGCGTGATGAGGGCGAGCGCGATCGCACCCGTCAGGACGATTTTATTCGATAACATGTAGTCTTTCTAAGCGAGGCTGGTTGACGCTGTCAAGGCGAAGGTCGCTGCTCGTATACCCGGTATGCCGCTCACGCAACCGCCGGGCGACGCACCGCTTCCGCAAAGCAGGAGGCCGTCGATTTCCGTGCGCGTCGAAAAGCGGTCGCCCAGAATCTGTCCGGGCAAGAGTTCGCCGTGAAAAATGTGACCGCGATGGAGCCCGAAACGTTCCTCGAGATCCGGCGCTGCCAGGATCTGTCGCGCTTCGATCGCGCTTGGAAGATTCGGCGCGTAGCGCGCGAGGGTAGCGACGATCTCGTCGGCCGCACGTTCGCGCTTCGCATCGTCCCACGGTCCGTCCGCGCGTTCGTAGGGATAGTATTGCGCGAAGATGGAGAGGAGATGCTTTCCCGCCGGTGCGAGCGACGGATCGGTCGGCGTTTGCATGAAGCATTCCAGCATCGGCTCGCGCGACGCACCGAGCGCACGCGCATCGTCGTGCGCCGCTTGCAGATAATCGAGCGATGGCGCGACGTGGACGGTCGCGCGATGGTGCGGCGCCGGCGCATCGTGACCGGGGCGCGCGGTGAAGTCGGGCAGTTCTCCGAGTGCGAGATTCAATTTGAGCGAACAGCCGTCGCTGCGCCAGCTCGCGATTTTTTCACGCGTCGCGGGCGGAACGTCGCGCGCGTCGAGCAGTCCCACGAAGGTCGTGTACGGATCCGCGTTCGAGAGCACGAGCGGCGCTTCGTATTCGGTGCCGTCCTCGAGTGCGACGCCGTACGCGCGGCCGTCGCGGACGAGGATGCGCGCGACGGTCGCGCTCGTGACGAACGAACATCCGGCGATGCGCGCCGCGAGTGCGAGCGCGCGCGAAATGCTGCCCATGCCGCCGCGTACGAAGCCCCACGCACCCTGCGTTCCGAGTGCGCGGCCCGCGTAGTGATGCGCGAGCACGTAGCCCGTACCCGCATCGCGCGGCCCCGCGTACGTTCCGATCAGGCCGTCGGTCGCAAGCGTTGCCTGGAGCACGGGCGTCGCGACGTAACGCTCGACGAGCGTCGCCGCCGAACCGTCGAACGTCGCGCGGGCGAAGTCGTCGAAGGGCACGTCCCGCGGTTGCTGCGCTTCGAATGCATCGAAGAGAAGCGATCCCAGGCGCGTGGCCTCGCGTTCGAATGCGGCGAAGCCCGCGACGTCGCTCGGATCGAAGGCCGCGATTTCGCGTGCGTTCTCCGCATCGTCGCGCGAGAGTAGCAGCGAGCGTCCGTCGAGGAGCGGCGTGAACGACGACGGATCCTTGGGATACACGTCGTAACCGTACGCGCGTAACCGCAGCTCCTCGACGATGCGCGGATGCAACAGACTGCAGACGTACGACGCGGTCGAGACGGTCCACCCCGGCCACACCGCTTCGCTGACCGCGGCGCCCCCGAGAACGTCGCGCCGTTCGAGTACGAGCACCGAGCGGCCGGCGCGTGCGAGATACGCCGCGGCGACGAGGCCGTTATGCCCCGCGCCCACGACGATCGCATCGTAGCCGTCCGCTTGCGGCAAGCGCCGCGCGTCGCTCACCGCCGCACTTTTTTCTTTGCCACGCGAGCCTTGCGAACGAATGGGGAACCCGGCACGAAGGCACGGTCGTGCCGGAGCGACATGTCGACGTCCTCGCAGCCGATCGGCGTGAACGCGCCGCAATCGTGCGGGCGCGCGGAATAGATTCCGCAGTAGTAGCGCCCGGAGCCGGAACCCTTGAGAAACACGCACTGGCTCGCGATGTCGTCGGTCACTTTTTTCAAGTAGCCGACCGAAAATCCGTCGGCCGAGGGTCGTTGCACGACGTAGTCCTCGAGTGCGACCTCGTAGGGAATCTTGAAATGCTCCGCGATTCGCGCGACGTCCGCTTTGCTCACGAAGGGCTCGTAGCCGCTGCAGCACTCCGCGCATCCGGGCGGGCACGCGGCGTTCTCCGGCATGTCGCGCAAGTGCTTGCGCGCGAGCTCGATCACGGCGCCGATCGCATTCACGAACTCGGGATCGTCGTTATATTTATACGACCATTCCTTTTTCGTGATCTCTTTCGCATTGTAGCGATGGGTGATCTTTTCGTTGTAGGTGATCGTGACGTGTTCTTCGTCGATATCGATCTCCGTGACGTGTTCCATCGGCGAGAGGTCGAGTAGGTCGAGCGTGGTCGGCTGCTTGGTGCGCTTCGTAAACGCTTTGAGATCACGCATCGCTGCGTGTGCGATGAGATCGATCGTCTGCTCCATTCCGCGGGATTCGCGCAGGGAGCGTCACGGACCCGGCGAGGCGACGAGACGTTTGCGGGCAAAGACACGTTGTCGCATCATGCCTGGAGATCGTCGCATGCCTCTCGCCCGTTCGTTCGCGTTGTCTGCCCTCGCGATGGCCGTGGGCACGGCGCCCGTCGCCGCCGCCACGGCCCCGACCGTCGGTGCGGCGGCCTTACGCGCCAAGGTTTTTGCGGCGTATAGCTCCGTTCGGTCGTATCGCGTCACCGTTCTCGGTTCGGTCCGATCGAACGGCGTCTGGGTCGCACCGAACAAGTACCAGATGACGACGGATTTCGGCGGACGGCCCGTCAAGACGCTGATCGTCGGCCGCGACTATTGGATGCTCTCCGGCGGCAAGTGGCAGAAGTCGGGGACGGCATCCAATAACCTCGACGTCGATATCGCGGGCCTCATTCGGAACGCCAAGGCCAATCCGAGCATCCCGTTCGTCCCCATGCCGCAGGTCGTTCAAGACGGCAAGCGGGTCGGGACGTTCGGATATTCATTTGCGAACGGGACGGACGAAGTCTGTAATTACGACCTCGCGACGTACCTCGCGACGCGTTGCAAGGCCGACGAGCTCACGCTGCTCTACGCGGCGTATAACGACCCGGCAAACGTGGTCGCGAAACCCTAGCGACGTTCCGTTACGGCGCGTGTTCCGGCGCGTCGAACGCGAGGGCCGTCATGATGCGTACGCCCGTTTCGAGCGCGGCTTCGTCGATGTCGAACTTTCCGTGATGGTGTGGGAACGAGGTGCGCGCATCGCCGCTGCTCCCGAGGACGAAATACGATGCGGGGACGCGCTCGGCGAAGAACGAGAAATCCTCGGCGCCCATGTGCTGCTCCGCCGTGATGACGCGCGTCTCCCCGATCGTTCGCTCGGCGAGCGCTCGGACGTATTGCGTTTGCGCGGCGTCGTTCGACGTCACCGGGTAACGCCATAGATATTCGAACGCGTAGCTGGCGCCGGAGGCGTCGCAGACGCCTTTGAGGACGCGCTCGATGCGCTCGGCCATGCGCTCGCGAACACCGGCGTCGAACGCACGCACGGTGCCGAGCATCGTAACGCTCGATGGGATGACGTTGTGCGTCGTCCCACCGTGGATCGCGCCGATCGTCACGACGGCGGGCTCGATCGGATCGATCTGGCGGCTCACGACCTTCTGAACCGACGCGACGAATTCGGCGGCGACGAGGATCGGATCGATCGAGAGGTGCGGCGCGGCGCCGTGACCGCCGAAGCCGTCGATGCGGATTTCGATCGAATCGCTCGACGCATAGAACGGCCCTTCGCGAAAGCCGAGGACACCCGTCTCGAGCTGAGAGAAGAGGTGCAGCCCGTATGCGCGCTCCACGCCGAAGCGTTCGAGGAGGCCTTCGTCGACCATCAGCTTCGCGCCGCCGCGGCCTTCTTCGGCCGGTTGAAAACAGAGGACGATCGTGCCGGCGAGATCGTGCTTGCCCTCGGCGATTAAGCGCGCCGCGCCGAGCAGCATCGCGACGTGCCCGTCGTGACCGCACGCGTGCATCGTTCCGACCGTTTGCGACGCGAACGGGCGTTCCGTCTCCTCGGCGAGCGGCAGCGCGTCCATGTCGGCGCGGAGCATCACGGTCTTTCCGGGGCGGCCGCCGCGCAAGACGCCGACGACGCCCGTGACGGCGATGCCCTCGTGTACGTCGTAGCCGAGTTCGCGTAAGCGCGCCGCAACGAGCGCGGCCGTGCGCGACTCTTCGAAGCCGAGCTCGGGATGCGCGTGAATGTCGCGCCGCGTTGCGACGACTTCGTCGATCAGTGCTGGGGTAACGGCGATCGTTGGCATCGTGGTTGAAACGTTTTAACTTCGCCGAAAATCGGCCTTGTGTCGCGCGAGGTGGAGCCCCGTTCGAGCCGAACGGATTTTGGCGTGGCACATACGATCGGCATCGACCTCGGCGGCTCGCACGTCCTCGCGGCAGCGGTCGACGAATCCGGCACGATCGTCGATCGCGCGGAGCGCGACATCGTCGATCACGATCCGGATCTCGTGGTCGAGGCGATCGAGGAAGCCGTCGGCGAAGTGATCGGCAAGCACGAGGAGGCGAGCGCGATCGGGCTCGGCTCGCCGGGAAACATCGATCTCGGTACCGGCTTCGTCGAGTACTCGCCGAATTTCAACTGGCGCGAGGTCCCGCTCGGCGAGAAGCTGCGCAAGAAATTCTCGTTGCCGATGTTCTTCGCGAACGACGCGCGGTGCGCCGCACTCGGCGAGTATACGTTCGGCACCGGCGTCGGCACGAAGAACTTCGTATTGTTGACGCTCGGTACGGGAATCGGCGGCGGCATCGTCGCGAACGGGACGCTTCTCATCGGCAACCTCGCGGGTGCCGGCGAAGTGGGCCACCATCAGATCCGCGCGACCGACGGCTTCATCTGCAATTGCGGGAAGACGGGCTGCTTCGAGGCGCAAGCGTCGGGTACGGGGTTGATCCGCCACGCGCTCGCGATCGCGCATTCGTTTCCACGAAGCAATCTCGTCAGCGGCAAGCCGGAGAAACTCGGCTCGAAATCGATTCGCAAGGCGGCCGAAGCGGGCGACCCGCACGGCGTCGCCGCGTGGAAGCGTTACACGGACGATCTCGCGCGTGGAATCGCGAACGTGATCGCGTTCGTCAATCCCGAGACGATCGCGCTCGGCGGCGGCGTCGCCGGTGCGGGTGCGTTCATGATCGATGCCGTCGTTCCGAAGGTCGACGAGTTAACGACGATGGTGCCCCGAGGTAAAACGAAGATCGTCACGGCGAAGCTCGGCAACGATGCCGGCGCGATCGGCGCGGCAACGATGGCCGCACGCGGCGGGGTCTAGGAACGAACGGACGTGGGTCTGCTCTCGGACAAAGTTTGCGTGATCACCGGCGGCGCCGGAAGCATCGGCGCCGCGACCGCGCGCGTATTCGTTCGTGAGGGCGCGAGCGTCATGCTCGTCGATCTGCACGAAAGCGCGCTACGCCAGGTCTATGCCGAGATCGATTCCGATCGCGTAGCGTCGACGACCGCCGACGTCACCGATGCGGCGTCGGTGCGCGCGTACGTCGATCGCACCGTCGAGCGCTTCGGGAAGATCGACGTGCTCGTCAGCAACGCCGGAACGATCGGAGCGATCGCACCGATCGATCGATTCCCCGAAGATGTTTTCGACGCCGTCCTAGCGGTTCACGTCAAGGGTGCGTTTCTCGCGTGCAAATACGGCATTCCGTCGATGAACGACGGTGGCAGCATCATCATCACCTCGAGCGTTGCCGGCGTCCGCGCCGACCCCGGACCATACGCGTACATCGCGGCCAAACACGCGCAGGTCGGGCTGATGCGGGCGGTCGCGAAAGAGACCGCCGCGCGCGGGATCCGCGTGAACACGATACATCCCGGCCCGGTCGATAATTCGTTTCAACTCGATGTCGAGGACAAACTCAGCGGCATCCTCCAGCGCAACGCCACCGAATTCTTCGACGAGCGCATTCCGCTCGGCCGGCACGCAACGCCGGCCGAAATCGCCGATTCGATGCTCTACCTCGCCAGTAGCTTATCGAGCTTCACCACCGGTTCGACGTTGATGGTCGACGGCGGAATGAGTACCTAAAGCGCGGCGGCTGCCACCACGCGCGCGGGCATCAGCGGTTTGAGCGGCGGCGCGTCCGTTAGCTCGCCGAACGACACGTTCGCTATCAACTCGGCGATGCGTCGCGAGCTGCCGCGCGGCGCGACCGATGCTTGGCGGTCTCGCATCGACTGCAGGCGCTCGAGGTTCGCGACGATGCGACGCGTCGAACGCACGACGTCGCTCGTGGTGAGCGCGACGACGCCGATGCCGTTGTTCTCGACGTACTTCAAGTTGCCGTACTCTTGGCCCGGAATGAAATCGTATACGACGACCGGCACTTCGGCGAGGCTCGCTTCGGCGATCGTTCCGGGGCCCGCTTTGGTGACGAGCAGATCGGCCGCGCGCATCAGCTCCGGAACGTTCTCGCAATAGCCGAGGACCGTCATCGGTGTGGGCAGCGAGGGCGCGAGCTCGTTGAGTTTCTTGCGCAGCGATTTGTTGCGTCCCGTGACGACCACGAGATGCAACGGGAGCTTCGATTTCGCGAGCGCGAGCGTCGTCGGGAGCAGTTTGCCGCCGCCCTCACCGCCCGCCATGAGCAGCGCGATCGTCTTTTCCGCCGGAAGGCCGAGCTGCACGCGCAGCTGCGCTTTCGTATCGGAGACGTCTTCGAATTTCGGGTGCACGGGATGGCCGAGATGGTAGATGCGTTCGACCGGAACGCCGCGATCTTTCGCGCGCTGATAGACTTCGCGCGCCGGGACGACGACCGCGTCGACCTCGGGCGTGAGCCAGCCTTCGTGCACGCGACCGAGATCGGTCACGACGGTGATCACCGGAACGTCGAGCATTCCGGCATCGGCCCGCGCGCGCAGCGCCGCATGATTGAGCAGCGGGTGCACGGAGACGATTACGTCGGGACGATACGACGTGAAGAGATCGCGCAGACGCGCGCGATAGAGCGGCTCGCAAAAACGAATGACGCTGCGGAAACGGCGGCGGCCGTTCGTCGCGTGATAGAGCGCTCCATAGATCGGGGGAGCGAAACGAAGGGCCGCACTATACGCGGGCCCCAGTTGGGAGAGTGGGAAGCTACAGTGCGATGCGACGTCTTCGATGCGGTGTTCGATTCGGAGCGATTCTCCGTGAGGTCCGGTGTCGACCTCATCGAGGGCGGCTACGATCGCGTTGCACGCGCTTCGATGGCCGCCGCCCGTATCCGAAATCAGAAAAAGGACGCGCTTGGTCATTAACCCTCTGCTTAACTACGCGCGCTGCGTCGTTCGCAGCGAACGCACGGCACGGATGCGTTGTAATCGTTTCAACGCATTCCGGCGGCGACGCTGGACGGTGCGCACGTACGTGACGAGCGCGCGAGCCGGCGCGTCGTAGAATCGAAAGATGTCGCCGAACTCGACGTCGGGATTGCGATGATGGCCGTCGTGATCTTCCGGAAGAACGATCGCGAAGGCACGGCAGATGCGCACGAGCCACGGTGGGCTAACCCAGCCGAGGTCCGTGGTGTGCCGCCACCAAACGTGGAGTTGTCCGAGTACGAGGCCGAGTATCGCGCCGACCGCAGCCCACGGTCCGAGGAAGAAGAGCGGAACGGCGATCGCGATGTAGGGAACGGCGCCGAGAAATCCGTCGAGAAGAACGTCCGGATCTTTCGAGATAACGGCGTGATCCCAATACGAACGGCTCCGGTCGTGGTGCGTCCGGAGATGCAACTTGAACCAGAGATGCTGCGGCACGTGATAGAGAAACGTCGACGCGAGGTCGCCCACGACCAACACGATGACGAGCGAAAGGAAAAACATCACCACGCCGTCGCCCTCATACCGACTAAACTTCCTCTAACCTTGAGTATCAACTATTTTCGCTACGCTCTTGGGCTGACCGAGCGTCTGTACCTTCCCGCACTGTTTATCGCGGCCGTGCTTACCACGACCTCGCTCGAGAGTTGCAGCCGTGCTGCCGATACCGCTCCGCCACGTGCGCCGTTGCCCGTTTCCTACGCACTCCGTACCGTTTCTATCGACACGTTGGCCGACCGAGTCCAGAGTTGGAGGCTCCGCCCGGCGGGCGCGGAGCTGCGTGGGTTACGACTCCTCTACGATACCCCGGTTTCCGGTTATCCAACGTTAGGAATCGTTCGCTCGATCGTGCGTAGCAACCATCGGCTCGACCCATTCGACGCCCTCGTCTTCGCCACGCGGGCCGTCGGGCTGGCGCACGAGCACCACCTCGATCCCGGCTTTTTCGGGTCGGTACTCCTGCAGGAGTCGGCGTTTTCGCCGGACGCCATGTCGCCGGCCGGGGCCGTCGGGATCGGCCAGTTCACCCTGGACACGGCCGCGGACGCCGGGGTCGACCCCTTCGCTTGGCAGTCGGCCATGGATGGGTCCGCGGCGCTTTTGGGCGGGTACGTACGTGACTACGATGGCGTCTACCCCGACCCGTACGCCGCGGCCTTGGCCGCCTACAACGCGGGTCCGGGCACGGTCGCGTACTACCACGGCGTGCCGCCGTATCCCGAGACGCGCGACTATATCGGCGATATCTACGATCGCTGGGCTCGCATCATTCGGGATACGACGGGGCTAGGCAAGCGTCGCGCCAAAAGGAGCCGCTGATGCGGAGCACGATTTCGGCGGATCGCACGGATCCGTTCGCGTTTCTCGAGGACGCACGCCACCCGTGGACGATTTCGTGGACCGCCGAGCAGAATCGCCGGACGCGCGCCGTCCTGGACGACCTTCCGGGCCGGGCGGAACTCGAGCGGCGCTTCGACGAGCTCCTCGCGATCGACACCCTGGGAACGCCCGTCGGCCGCGGCGAGCTCGTGTTCTTCAGCGCGCGGCGAGGGCGGGCGCGGCAGCCGATCCTCTACGTCCGCGATCGCGACGGCGAGCGGCCGATCCTCGATCCGGAGCTCCTCGACGAGTCGGGGCTCACGGCGATCGACTATTGGTACCCGAGCCCGGAGGGCCGCTACGTCGCCTTCGGGCTCTCGAAGAACGGTGACGAACGGAGCACCCTCGGGATCCTCGACGTGGCGAGCGGCGTCCGCCTCGCGGACGCCATCCCCGACACCCGCTTCAGCAGCGTCGCCTGGTTCCCCGACGAGTCGGGTTTCTACTACGTGCGCTTCCCCCCGGGCGGCGACTACGACGCGCGGGTCTATACGCACACGCTCGGCGCGCCGTACGAGAACGACCCCAAGATCTTCGGCGACGATCGTGCCCCGGAAGACATGCTCGGCCTCCAGCTCAGCGCGAACGGCCGGTGGCTCGTCGTCGGTGCGTTTCGCGGATGGTCGCGAAGCGATGCCTACCTCGTTGATACCCAGGCGGCGGGGCCGCTTCGATTCGTGGCGCTCGCCGAGGGCGTTGATGCGATCTTCGAGGCGATTCCGACCGATGCGCGCGTCTACGTGCGCACGAACGAGGGGGCACCGCGCTTCCGCCTCTATGCCTTCGCGCCGGAGCGTCCCGAGCGCGAGCATTGGACCGAGATCGTTCCCGAAGGCCCGGGAACGCTCGATGCGGTTGCCGTCACGCGCCACGGCGTCGTGCTGCACGAGCTCGAGAACGTCCGCTCCGCCGTTCGGATTCGCCGGCACGACGGGCGCTACGAGACCCTCGGCGGTTTCGAGGAACGGAGCCTTCTCGGCATGTCGGGTTCCGAACGTTCCGAGGAAATCTACGTGCTCGCCGCGTCGTTTCTCGACGCTCCCTCGATCGAGTGCGTTGCGATCTCTGCCGAGGGCCGCGCGACGACGTCCACCTGGGAGCGCGTGTCGACGCCGTTCGATCCGGCAGCGTATCGCGTCGATCAACAGTGGTTCGAATCGAAGGATGGAACGCGCGTCCCGATGTGGGTGCTGTCGCGGCGCGATACCCCGCGTGACGGCACGGCGCCGGCCGTGCTCTACGGGTACGGCGGCTTCAACGTGTCGCTCACGCCGGCATTCGCACCGAGCCTCGCGCCGTGGCTCGACGCGGGCGGCGTCTACGCGGTTGCGAACTTGCGGGGCGGCGGCGAGTTCGGTGAGGCCTGGCATCGCGCCGGGATGCTCGATGCGAAGCAGAACGTGTTCGACGATTTCATCGCAGCCGCAGAGTTTCTCGGCACGTCGCGCATCGCGGATCCGAAGCGCATCGCCATCTACGGCGGAAGCAACGGAGGCCTGCTCGTCGCCGCGATCGCGGTGCAGCGCCCCGAGCTCGTGGCGGCGATCGTGTGCGCGGTTCCGCTCACCGACATGCTACGGTACCATCTCTTTTCGATCGGGCGTCTGTGGATCGCCGAGTACGGCGACCCGGACGATCCGAACGCCGCCGCATACCTGCGTGCGTATTCGCCGTATCATAACGTGCGCGAAGGCGTCGCGTATCCGGCGATGCTGATCGAGACGGCCGAATCCGACGGACGCGTCGATCCCTTACATGCGAAGAAATTCGGCGCGCTCGTGCAGGCCTCGACCGTCGGCGACGCGCCCGTCCTGGTTCACGTCGAAGAGAATGCCGGGCACGGTGCCGGCAAGCCCCGCGAGAAAATCGTCGCGGAGCTCGCCGACCGGTGGGGCTTTCTCGGGTGGCGCTTAGGCCAGCGTCTCGTGTAGGAAGCCCCGGACGCGGTCCCATGCGTCCTTGACTTCCGTTTGGTTTAGTGCCGAAGCACTTTCTCGGAAGAACCCGTGACCGACGTTCGGATAGGTGACGACTTCGTGCTTCACGCCGGCCGCGGTCAATGCGCTCTCGATCTTCGCAACCGCTTCGGCGGGAATGTAGTCGTCCTGGCCCGCGAAGAAGAGCAGGAGCGGGATCTTGATATCCTTCGTCGCCGTCAGGCCCTCGGGATCGCCGTTCGGAAGCCCCTGATGGATGTGGCCGCCGTAGAACGGAATCGCGGCCTTCAGGCCGGGCACCGTCGCCGTTACGTACGCCGTGGTGCCGCCGAAGCAGAATCCCATCGTCGCGATCTTACCCTTCGCAACGAAGGGTTGCTCGTTGAGCCACGCGACCGTCGCGGCAACGTCGGCGCGCAGCGATTCGATCGAAACTTGGCCCGCGGCTGCGAACCCGGCCTGCAAACCTTCCTGGGTATATGGTTCATTGAGGTTGGGATGCGTGCGATGGTAATAGTTGATGGCGATCGCCACGTAGCCGGCGTCGGCAACGAGGTCGGCGATTCGTTTTACCTCGGTGTTGACGCCGAAGATCTCTTGCAACACGATGACGGCGGGCTTGGGGTCTTCGCCGTCGGGACGGGAGAGGTAGCTCGGCATCGGGCTTCCGCCGACGTCGATCGTGACATCCTGGTGCAAACTGGACTCCTTAACGGGGCGCGAAAAGCGTGATGGTTTCGGGCGAACACACGACGGCGGTCGGGGACCGGCTCTTTCTTTATAGGTCTCCGCAGCCCGCGCTCGCGGCGTCGTTCGCCGACGACGTCCGAGCCGGTTTGACGGCGCGCGAGAAGTATTTGGCGCCGAAATACTTCTACGACCCCTTGGGGTCGGCTCTGTTCGAAGCGATCTGCGAACTGCCCGAATACTACCTAACGCGGGCCGAAGCCGAAATCCTGGAACGTTTCGCGCCGGAGATGATCGCCGCCGCCGGCGGTCCGATCGAGCTCGTCGAGTTCGGCAGCGGTAGCGCACGCAAGACGCGCGTGCTCGTGAAGGCGGCGCTCGACCAGCAGGTCGCGCTCACGTACCATCCGATCGACATCTCATCGAGCGCGCTCCTCACCGCGTCGTCAGCGCTAGTCGGAGAGTTCGCACGCCTCACGGTCAGTGCGTTCGCGAGCGACTACTTCGACGTGCTCGCAAACGCACGTCTGCGTACGTCCGATCGGGTGCTCTCGCTCTTCCTCGGCTCGAACATCGGCAACTACGAACCGCAGGATGCGATCGCACTCTTGCGCGCGATGTCGGCATCGTTCAAGCCCGGCGATGGTTTGCTGCTCGGCACCGATCTCAAGAAAGACACCGCGATTCTCGAGCGCGCCTACAACGATCCGACGGGCGTGACGGCCGCGTTCGATAAGAACGTGCTCGCGCGCATCAATCGCGAGCTCGGCGGATCGTTCGACCTCGACGCGTTCTCGTTCGCCGCGAGGTACGACGCGATCCGCGGAAGCGTCGATTCGTATCTGATCGCGCAGCGCGGCATGAACGTTCCGATCGCGGACCTCGGGCTCGACGTTCGCTTCTCCGTGGCGGAAACGATTCACACGGAGTCGTCGTACAAGTTTGCTCCGGGCGACATCGCGGCGCTCGCCGAGCAGAGCGGCTTCCGCGTCGAGCGGATGTGGACGGACGACGCCCGTCGCTTTGCGGTGAGCCTTCTCGTCATACTCTGAGGGCCAACGCGACGCGGGTCGCGAAAACATATATGTGCCGAAGTCCCGGGTCCCAAAGATCGCGATCACGTCGACGACGCCGTACGATGCCGCGGGGCAAATCGACGATCACGTCATGCCGTACGTGCGCGCCGTTCGGCATTTCGGTGGGGACCCGGTGCTCCTCATCAACGACACGGCAAACCTCGACGAGCTTCTCGACACGCTCGACGGCGTCGTCGTGTCGGGCGGCGTCGACGTCGATCCGCGCTTGTACGGCGGACGACTCGAGCACGCGCGTTCCGACGCCGGAAACTATTCTGCGGAACGCGATTCGTTCGAGCGGGCGCTCGTGCGCGCGACGCGCGAGCGGGGCATGCCGACGCTCGGCATCTGCCGCGGCCTACAGATCGCGAACGTGGCCTTCGGTGGAACGCTCATCGAGGACGTTCGCGAGGAATACGGCGAGCGCTACGTGATCGAGCATCGTCAAACGAAAGAAGGCGGGCTCGATCGAACGGAGCACGCCCCGGGACACCTCGTCACGGTCGATCCTCGGAGCCGTCTCGCAGCGTTGCTCGGCACGACGACCTTGCCCGCAAACTCCATGCACCATCAGGCGGTGCGCGAGATCGCTGAGGGTCTTACGGTCGTGGGCCGCACGTCGGACGGCACGATCGAAGCGGCAGAGGCAACGTTCCCGCACCCGTTTTTCTTCGCGGTGCAGTGGCATCCCGAAGAGCTGCTCGAAGATCGCGCGACCGCCGCGCTGTTCGGGGGGCTCGTGCGCGCCGCACGCGCCGCGAAGGTCGCGCGCTAACTGTCCTGTTCCGTCGGGCGGACGAGCATTTCGTTGATCGCGACGTGGCGCGCACGCGTGATGATGTAGGCGATCGCGTCCGCGATCTCTTCCGCCGCGAGTCGTTCCATGTTGCCGAAACGCTGCTTCATCATCTCCTGAACTTCCGGCTTGTTGTGGCTCGCGAGTTCCGTCGCGACGGCGCCCGGCTCGACGAGCGAGATCCGAACGAAGCGCTTCGTGACCTCTTGGCGGAGCGATTCGCTGAACGCGCCGACGCCGAACTTCGTCGCGTTGTAGACGCCGCTTCCGACGCGTACCATGCGACCCGCGACCGAACTCACGTTCACGATATCGGCAACGCGGCGCGGTTCGCTTTCGGCCGCCTTCAACAGGTGTGGCAGCGCGGCGTTCGTGCAATAGAGCAGGCCGTCGAGGTTGAGCGAGATCATCCGATCCCACTCATCGGGATCGGCGCCCACGATCGGCCCGAGCAGCATCACGCCCGCGTTGTTCACGAGCGTGTCGAGCCGGCCGAACGTGGCGACCGTTTCGTCGACCGCACGTCGCGCTTGCTCGCGCTGCGTGACGTCGGCCTCGATCGCGAGCGCCATCCCACCGGCCGCTCCGATGCGTGCGACGAGCGCGTCCAAGCGATCCTTGCGTCGCGCCGCGACGGCAACGGTCGCACCGTGTTGTGCGAGGAGGATCGCGGTCGCCTCGCCGATGCCGGAACTCG
>Ga0209611_10003999_pt1 | contig 25317 bp, 21 predicted proteins | sample S1TSphgellanicum_3_FD_187693 | JGI IMG/M metagenome (GOLD analysis project Ga0209611, IMG submission 187693) | Host-associated microbial communities from peat moss isolated from Minnesota, USA - S1T2_Fc - Sphagnum magellanicum MG (SPAdes) (version 2) | ecosystem: Host-associated > Plants > Peat...
GAGTAGCAAGTTACGTTTATTTTGAGTTTTTATTGACCCAACTACAACTGAGTAATAGTCGATTATGACCGTTGCTCGGTAGTCTAGTCGATTATGACCGTTGCTCTGTAGTCTAGTCTATTATGACTGTTGCTCGGTAGTCTAATCGACTATCTACGTTGCTCAGTAGTCTAGTCGACTATCTACGTTGCTCAGTAGTCTAGTCGACTATCTACGTAGATAGTTGGAGACTATAGTCAGTACATTGACTAAAAGCTGCATCGACTACTGGTCCTTGCACCCAACATCAGTGTGCTTACCATGAATAATAAATATGTTATGAAATCCCCATGTTAAAATAATACCAAAACATAAAACAATGTAACAAAAATAAAAAATCAAAGTACAACTTACTATAATGCTTGGAGTTCTTACGAAGCGTCATCCACAATGAAACATGATGGTTTCCAATGTGGCATATGTGAGAGAAGCTTTTCCTATAGGGCATTCAACCATTCCACCAAATCTTCACATGTTTGCCGACTTGTGATAACTTAACCAACTAACAACCTTGTGTGATGAAAATCAAATGTCATCAATGTGAATAGATGGTACTTCACATTATTGGTGCCAAATGTGGCATCCATAGAAATAAGCTTGCTATGACCAAATTGGAACATGGTTTGAAGTTACGTAGGTGTTTGAATCCCTATGGTGAAAGGGACTTGAATCCCTTTCACCTCACTTGTAGTTTGGAAATAAAAGACATTATTAGGATGAACACAAACCCATGATTACATGGAAAATGTTGAGTTTTTGTGCAAGTGTCAAGTGCCCCTCTTATGCTTCCAATCCAAGTAGGCAATATTTTGGAATCATAGAAATCATCCCATTTCATCCATTCATTCACATTCGTGCCCATCAAATTTCCTTGTATTTGTCATAAATTTGTTTCGGTGTACCCTAACTCTAATTAGGTCCATATAAACTCCAATTTGTGAGATGCAGGTGGAGCATACACTGACATCCATGATGTGGACCTTGGGTCACATGTATTGTGAACATGATCTCCATTGGTTCGAGTGTGAGTCTAATGGTAAAAATCAATTTCCATCACATTTGGTTGTGCATAAAAACTCTTGATGGAAAAATGGGCCAAACAACCATGGTTGATTGACCCAATGGTGGTCCTTCGGCCCATAATCACATTCATACTTACAATACATAATTTCCACTCAATCAAATCAAAACACACAAGAGTGACTAACCTTAGAACTTGCAAAAATGACCAATGGAAAGGGTTTTTAGGTTTTGAAACCATACTAAGTATGTCCAAGGTGATTTTTTATCATTCATTTTTTTACATATTCTTGAGGGGACAAATTCTTGGAGATGTTCCATTCAACTAGAGTTTGCATATCCCTTTATTCACCTCGCAAAAACTCAAAGACACAAGCATGGAGGATGTATGCGATTTCAATTGCCACCTTGTTTTGGCCTTCATGCCTAAACCCATATTTGCACACCAAGTCCACATTTGAGAAATGTGATTTTGTCAGGTTTCGGATCTTAATGGATTGGGACAATGGAGTTTGCCCCATGCTTTGAATTGTTGAAGAAATAACCTTGTAGTAGGAGTCCCCAACTTGTGAAAACCCATGGAACACCTTCACAAGTTTACGAATTGTAATAACCTTAATCAACAAAACCATTAAACCCTTAAACCTTACTAGTGAACCTTACCACAACCCATGAACAACAATAATTTACAAATGGTAAATAAAATCAAACAACTATCTTATGGCTATTTAGACTTATGCCAAAAAAAAATTCTTGGTCTTCTTAAAGACAATCGATTGAATATATGTAGGGCTTTCAATCAAAATGTGCAATACCCACATGCAATTGATACTTCCATGACCATCCATATGCAAGGGGAAACAAAATTCCCAAAGTAAAAAAAAAACAAAAGGAATCTTATTAAGAGAGAATGTTGTACCATTGATGTTCAAGGGTGATGCCACTAATGCTTAATGAAGTTTTGGCCTTACATGAAAACACATCCATGGATAGATCAATATGGATGTCAGTAAAAAAATAAACACTAAACTTTAAATTGTTCCAATGGTGGATGCCATGAATGATGATAATTTTAAATAATTAACTAAACATGACCTTAAAAAAATTAATACACATAGTCACTATTAAAGCCAAATATTCAAACACAAATTAAATGAAACCTCATTATAATCACTAATTAAACCTTAATTTGAAAAAACTAAATGAAACAAAGAAATGAATGGAAGCCATGGTGTCTCTTATCTTTTAGTTTAATCTATCAACATGAGCTTTTCTCCATTCTCTTTGAAAGGAAAAGAAAAGAAAAAGAAAAATTGTGTTGTGGTATATATGTGCAAATGCCAAATTTCCCCCAAAATCCATATTAGATCTATTTTTAATTAAGTTAAAAAGGTGCAAAAGTCATAAATGTTTGTTGTTTCTAGAACCAAAAATTTTAAAACCTTAGTGTTAAATAACATAAATAATTGTAAAGACATAATTGTTAAATCTAATCCACATTGCTTAAGTACACCATTAAAATTATCAAATCAAATTATTTAATCTAGGCCTAATTACAACACGCATTAAATGTGTTAATTTTGCAATACTCCCATTGTGGAAAACATTCTCAAAACACGACCTATAATACCTTCATTGGGGGGTTTCACATACTTTGGATTTTCAAAATATTCTGCAATACCCTTAGAACACATTAAAACTTCATGTTTATAACCTATGTTTATTTGCAATACCTTTACATGAGGGATGACAAATATTTTAATTGTGCCTTTATTAATTTGCTTCAATGAACAAGACTCAGTTCCATGCAATACCTTCATTTCATTCTTTCCTCATCCTTTTCGACCATTGGAGGTCTGTTGGAATGCCAACGGGTAGGTATGTTTAGCCATGTAGGTGGGGTTTGGTAGGTACCTACCTAAAGTGTTGGTAGATAGAAAAATAGATTGGGGGTGGCTAGGTGAGTGGGGATGAAAGTAGCACATTTTAAATTTATAGGTCAGTAGGTAGATGGGGAAGAGTCTACTTTTAATTTAAATATATAGGTGAGTAGGTCGTGGGGGGTAGTAGGCGGGTGGGTGTGGTAGGCGGGTGGGTGGGAAAGGTTTCAAAAAAAGAATAAAAAAGAAACCGGGTGGGGGGCGGTGAGAAAATAAAGTTGCAAAGAAAAACTGAGATCAGGGCTGAGAAAGGGCTGAGAAAGGGCAAAGCAAAAAAGTCAACTTGGGATGACACAGGGATAGAAAAGAGAATATAATCCGTGCACCATCCATCCACGTTGGTGCACTGGTGGGTGCTGGTTCACTCTGGCCTTGTTCTGGGGGTCTCATGGGTCATACAGTCATAGCCATCACATAAACGTATCCAATGTCATTACTTAAACACAAATGGAAAAAGGGACGACAATGACGACGAGACAACAACGTTGCTTTATTGAAATGATGAAGCTTCACACTTCCATTAGAACATAGGGATTTTGACCTAAATTTTCTCTTTTGATTACAAAAAGAAAGAGTTGAAAATTTATTTTCCAATTTATTTAAAACCCATAGGATTTGTGACCATGATTTTGGTACAGAGTCAATTTCTTCGTCAATCTTTTGACAGTAACAATTGAGGCTGTTGATTCACCCGAGTTGTAAGATTATGTTCAATGAGGACCACTCAAGATCTATCCCCACTGTCATGCAAGAAGCATTGCCAATAAAGAGGAGCACAAAAGAAAAGACCAAAAAAAGCTCCTCAAGGCAACAAGTTAGATTAAAGCCACTCCTTGGGGACAGCTGCTTTTTAAAATCTTTAGTCAAATCATTTCCAAAGAATAATGCTGCTTTTTAACATGTAGTTGAATCTAAATTTATAGAATGATATTTAAGTTCCAGGCCAGACAACAACCCCCCCTCACTCCCTCCCTCCTTCCCCCAAAAAAAAACCATACAGCACCGTCTGAAATTTTGGGAATATAGTGTTATTTGAAACCCTAAAAGTTACCCCTAAAAGTCACGAGTTAACATTATGGATACCATAGACCCCCACTGTAGCAGACTTTTGGAAAATCTAAAATCTTTGACTACAATTGGTGAAAGGGGCCATAGCCAAAATAATAAAGAAACTCACTCATCACTTTACATAACACTCATGGTTGATTGTTCATTGGAAAATCCTTTAAAGATTTCCTTCTCTTCTCTGCCAAATAAAGGAAGTTGTATGTAGGGTAAAGCCCCATAGTGGGGGGCATTCTCATAATAACCTATGCCTCAGGGTGATTGTCAAGATAAGGAAATTTCTTAAAAGTGCCGCCCAAACCTTCCCCTGTAGCCAAAAAAGGAGCCAGGGTGAACCGGGCACCTACACTGGTACTTTAGCCTTCTGGATCAAGGCCTCCAAGTGGCTATATTTGGACTGGTAGAAACAGGGGTTTAGTCTTAGCATGGGATATTTATAATGTTTAGAAGCAACCCAAAAGAAAATTGGGGTTGTCATGGTTACCTGTGCACTGTGCAGACGCTGGTTCACCCAAGGCCGAAAAATGTACAAATTTTATTTTGGGGGGGGAGGGGGAGGAGGTCCTTTGTTATAGTATATAATCTTTATTTAACTATTGTTTTCACTGATATTATTGGACCCTGTCAGGGAGTTACTGAACGTGCATGGCGGGCAGCCATTGGTGTTAAAGAGACAAATGAGCTTATTATTAAATGAGCCAATTCCTAGCGCCTAATTTATATTTATTTATTTTAGCTTCTCATATCATCCATCGTCAGCCATTGACTGCAGGCTCCACACACTTCCTTTTGTCATTATTGTTGCTGCCCGACTTTCTCTGCCTTGTTCGGCTACATGCTTTGCCCAGGATACATGGTTTGGCTATTCTTGTAAAATATCTATCCACCGAGGGTTAGATTGAGGGCGGCTGCTAACACATGCTTAGAACTCGCTCCTGTTGCCATTTTTCCTTGATATAGAGCTACCTTATTACTGCCTTCTGTTGGAGGCCCATTCGCAGCACACATCTCTGACCCAATGATAATCGCCTTTCCTGCATCTTCTTATAGGCTTTTGGGATTTTTTTGGGGGAGGGGAGGAGGGAGTCTATCTTCTAGAAAAGCTTGAAGCCTGGTGTAGGGGTTAGGTTCTGTTTGGTTTTTCCCTTCCCTTCCTTTTTCTGGGCACAAATGAGAAGAATTCATGGCAGAGAGAGAGAGAAACCCTCACCAGAGAAGGGCAACGCCACCCTGCACTCAAGAAGTTCAACTGATGAAGCCTCTAGGAGGCCTCTCAGAACACCATGTAACAAAATTACTACTTCTGACATAGAGCACGTACTATGTACCCGAACCTGAGTCAAACATACCAAGAAGCTTCCTACCCTTAGAAAGGGAAGATCTGATAGATCTCAAACACCTCATCCATGTTGTTGTAACATAGTCTCTATCAAAGTTTTCCAAATCACCTTCCTCATCCTAATGTAGGGCCAACTGACATTGTTGAGGGCCTTGTTTCACTCAATCTAGAGTGTCCAAAGGGTGATCCCTCTTAGTAAGGACCAGATTCCTTCGACCTTTCAGAACCACCTCGGGACCTTGGCAAGAAAGACAAAATGTTTCCAGTGCAACGGGGGTGCTTGTCTCTTGTTGTTGGGCCCATAGACTAAATAGTTCATAATCCCATGTGGTCTACCCATTAACCAAGATGTAGATTGGAGCTCCCAAAAATAACATTTGGGTCATGATAACAAACTCAACGAGAATTCCAAGCCTTTTCATACACTTGAAAGAAAAAATCCCAATCAACCTTATCATATGCCTTAGAAAAACCTAGTTTCAGAAACACAATTGATTGTTTATTGAAAATGGGTTTCTTGACCCAGGAAATTGTCTCACGGGTTAAGAAAATGTTGTTTGAAATGTATTTAAATGAAAAGAATGTTAATTGGTCTTGGTTGATGGTCTCCATTAACACAAGCTAAAGACACAATTGGAGACATTTTGCAAATATTTTATAAGTTACATTAAGTAGGTAATAGGGTGTTGGTTAAACATAACTTCTTTTCCCCTCTTTGATGTAGCAAAATGATCATGCCCCTATTAACTTCTAGGGGGGAGTTGACCATTTTGGATTGAAATATGCACCATGTCAATGAACTCCTACCCAAAAACTAGTCACATGTATTAGAAAAACTCCATATCTTTCCCATTAAGGTTAGGGGCTTTGCTCTTGGCCATAGCTCCTAGTGTTGCAAACAATTCACCTTTTGTTATGGGAGTAATCAAAATCTGCTTCAATCAATTAGGGATTGTATTTGAAAGATTCCCAAGAAACACCTCCTTGAATCTTGTTTACAAGCGTCCTTGGGATAGAGTTTGGAATAAAACTCCTTATGGCACTCACCAACCTTGCTTGGGAACTAAGCTTTGCCCTTGTTTTTAATTTCAATTCTAGGATCAAGGTATGAAAACCTCAATCTTTCAACAAAACAAAGGATTCTTTAATTGCAACGTGTCCTTTCTTTAACCACTTAATCCTACTCCTAATTCTAATGTCATCAATCTTCCCTTCTTCAAACACCTTTAAACCTTTTAGGGTGGCTTCTTCCATGGATTCCTTGATTGTTGTGTTTTGAGGTTTAGTTTGTAAGGCCACTTGAGCAACTTCCAATTAGTTCCTTGTTTCTTTCTCTAATTGCCTACTTTCCGTAACCTTCATTATATAGAACAATTTGTAGAACTTAACAATGCTCTTAAACTTGGAAAAGAAAGGTAAGGTTGCATTCATCTTTTTTCACAAATATGTTGTACCTAAAATTGCTTCAAGGCAATTTAAATATCACTTATTCATACAATACCTCTTGTCAATTTCTTGCAGCTTGTATCAAAAGGAGACAAGGCAATGATTAGATATTCCACAATTGCTTTGAATATCATAATGTATGATAACATTCCCCTCATGGGTTCCACCCTCTTTTGACACATAGATACTATCTAATTTGGTCAAGATTCTAGACCCATCCCTCCACCTATTCTCCTAGGTATACTTCAACCTATCCTTGAGATCAAGTCTGTCATCAACATCAAAGTTCTTCTTGAATTGATTTGAAGCAAACAACTCTAAGGGAGCAATTATGCTCAAGAGATTAACTACTCACAAACATTCAATTTATCCCTACTAAACCCTACCATATTCCAATCACCAACAAAATCCTTCTACAATCTCTAGGTAACTTTTGGATCATCTTTGCCCATAGGATGCAATGCTCATTTGAGTTATTAGGTGCATAAATGTTTGTCATCCCCATAAAGGTAGACCCTTAAGCTTAATCCAACACTTTCCCTTCCCTTAGTTTTCTTCACTTCGTCCTCATTCATATTTTGTTATTTATTGTGTACAAGTAAATATAGTTTGTTGGTTTTGTTGTGTCCACTCCTATCCAATTAGCTTTGAGAAGGCTCAATGAAGTTGGCGCTCCAATTTTGAAGGGGTCACTTACCCTAAAGTAACCTATCACTGCAATGCTGCTTGTACTGCACATATTTTCCCCTAGTGTTACACACTATTGTTCTGTATCCATGGACACAAAACCCCTAGTGTCACACACTGTTGTTCCCTACACTTGCACAACAGGACTTGGGTTCTTGTATGTGAAGTACCGTGGTACCTTGGCCACGCTGGACACCTGTTTGTTGGATAATCAATTAATTTTGAGGATTTCATTTTGAGAAATTATGTATTCTCAATATTCAATCAGATTCTTTATTTCCTTCTAAAAATATATATTTCTGATTTTTTTTGAAAACTTCAACATTTCTGAAAATAATATAATTAATGTGGAACTGACCCATGTACTACACCACGGTCATAAATCTTGGGTACGGTGTCCAATGAGGGAGTGCGATTAGAAGGTTGTTTCGTGCAATGAGGTGTGCAAATCATGGGATTACTGTGAATTGGTGAACTCAAATTATATCCATTGGTTGTAGGAATAACAGATTTTCATATCTATATCATATTTGCACCTTCTGAAAATTGGGTTTTGTGGCCAACCCAGTGTAGGCACTGTCTCTAAATTTCAGCCACAAATATATTTTTTGTATCAGGAGAATATTCCAAAACATGTTCTCAAATGTGCACTAAGAGGGTCAGCTACCCTACCCCCTCAAATTCCATTGCTGACAACCCACCACCACCAACAACAAAGCTACAGTCAATGCATGATTGGCCTTTTGCATTCAAATGCAATAGAGTGATTGCATGCACCAAAAAAATGTTCGTCTTTTTTTCTTTTCTTTTTTCAGCCATAGAATTGGTACAAAAAATCATTCATTCATTCCAATATACAAATCTCTCAGTGTTTCCCTTGCAGCAGATGGCTAGGTGACTGAAAACAAAGTGGTTTCCAGTCAGTCAGTCAGAAAGTCAGTCAGGCTGTCACCGATCTTACTCTCTCTTAGTCATAAGTGCAGTTTGTCCAGTAATTTTGAAGACAAAAAACTCTGTGGCCCACCTTGATGGAGTCAATCAAAGCACCCTTGTTGCATGGGTGAGTGCTTTGGTCTTATTTTATTATTGTGGCTGGAAATAGCTTTTCCAGTCATGTTAGAACTTAAAACAGGCATCCAAGTATACATACAGATGATCATATTTGAAAATTGTCAATAATGACGAAAATTGTGAATGGCACGCCACAGTACCTAGTGGCTTTAATAATGAATAGTCAAACTGGCAACATCATCTTGCATTGTGTTAAATTTACATCTGTTCTGAAATAACTAAAATTCAATTGCATGTGCATGTCCACCATGAAAAAACCCTTTTCATGTAGTCTAGGAAGTTGTTTTTTGCAATAGGAGAAACTAACTTATTCATCATCCATGATAGATTCCAATTTTAAGCCTATGAAAATGAAGCAATTTATTTTGAGGCTATTAAAAAAACTAGGTACCTGTGTACTTTTGCTGGTGCAACGATTTTCTAAGAAATATATTCATATTATGGTGCTGTAAAATGTCAAAGCACTGTGCATGAGCCCAATCCAAATTTTTAGATCTACAGAATAATAGTGCTGTCCATAAAGTATCCCAAAACTGGGGGGTACTGGGCCCCAGTTTCGGCCAAAAATAGGGACCAGATCAGAAGTGAGGAGGAAAACAGTATACACAGGGGAAGAAAGAGGACCAAATTAGTTTCTCACCAAAATTGGTCCTCAGAAGAGTTTAACCCCCAATTTTGGATTTGCCTGGCCTGCGGCTTGACTGCTGCTCATATTCTTCATTAAATCAAAGCCTTATATCAGAACAAGATCCTGCCAATCTTCTGAAATGATACCCAGTTTCGCTCACTTTACATGGAGACACTCAAATTGGGGACGAAACAGGGTTTAGAGGGTCAAACTAGGTCCCAAAGACAGGGTGACTTTATGGAACTGTATAACAACAAGCATTACCAGAATTCCTCCTGGGTTCTCTGCAAAGCAGAAACTGGAGAAAAAGAAGAAGAAGAAAAGTAGGTTCTGTTCTGTGGCATCATTTGACTCAGTTGCCAGTTCTGTCCAACAGGTTTCTGGATTATCCAGTTGTCCACATGAATATGGAATTTGGACTTGTCATATGTGTTTTCTTATGTCCACTTCCCATTCAATAGTGGACAATGCAAGATGCATGAGCATGTTTTGGACGAAATCTGTCAGTTGTCCTTGGGACCACAATGTAAGGATGCTCCAACTGGCTGGTATAATGCAGAACTCCATTTGTGGAACTGGATTATTTTCCCACAAATTTTGTCAATTTTCAACCAAAATTTGGAGAAATGTAAATTTCTGGTTTAAACTCACTAATTTTTATTTTTTCAGAAAAAAATTCCAAATTTTGGATACCACAAATTTGGAAAAGAAAAAAAGAAAAAAGAAAAAAAGAAAGTCTGAAAGCCACATATAAGGAGAGGGAAATTTGGTGACCACAACTCCCATTTGTAGGCCAGAGTGAACCAGTAGCCACCACGACTATCCATTGGAAGCCTGTTCTGACTTAATTGCCCCAAAGGAGTTCACTTGGGGATTTCACCACGGTAACCTATCTTGCGAAATATAGGTCATATAGGTAGCTAGGTAGGATAAATAGGTGGCCACAAGGTAAGTAAGTGCAAGTAGATACTTAGTACCTAAGTACCTAGGTAAGGGCTAGTGGGTTTTCAGAAGGTAGTAAGAAAAGAAACCATACTAACCACCATGGTTAGCTAGGGAACTGTAATCCAATAGAAAAGTGTTTCTTGTCCACCCACTACTATCCATCCCTCCCAGTGGTTCACACTGGCATCCTGTGCTCTGAGGTGCAATTTGTGGCCCATTTTGAATATTCCCTGCCCAGTGATTTTTTTGGGGCAAGTTTTTGCAATTTTTCAGCCTCGCTAGATTTTTAAACTTTTTTTTTTCACAGATTGCTATCATATGTTTCAGTAGGTAGCCAGCAATATAGAGGGGCGATTAAATTTTTTTACTGGTTTATGGCCTGGCTAAATATTGTTATAGAATGATTGCCACCTCAACTGCATTGAAAAATTGGATTGCAAAATTAAAATTATAAATGTACTCAATTTTTCTATAAAAGAAACACGCACACACTCTCTCTCTTTCTTATCCTCATTCAGAGTCTTGAGTGTGCTGGCATGGGTCAGCTTCTGGCACCCACAGTTAACCAGCACCCACCAGCGGACCATCCACTGGATGCCTGTTATTACTCAGTTGTGGATGAACCTCAACTGAGTTAATATTTGGTTTCACCTTGGTAACTAATTCTAAAAGAAGAAGGTCTCATATATAGGTAGATAGGTAGGAAAATAGATAACTAATAGGTAAGTAGATTGTTTATACATAGGAACGGGCTGTTTCTATCACCTAGGTAGGTAGCCAAAAAAGCACTAAGCTAACCAGCATGGATAGGTAGGGATCTGGAACCCAACAGAAAACTGTTTCCTGACCACTTACCATCCATCCTTCTCGGTGCACTGTTGGGTGCTGGTTCACTGTGGCCAGCTTCTGGCATGCCTACAACTGTGAGCTAATTTCAAGCCAAGGACTGATCATGCAATGAGCAAAGTTCTCTTTACCTACTTGAACTGGTCCAGCAGCTGCCTTCGTAACTTTGGCCAGGGTGCTGTATTACCCAAGGCCCTTCACCACAGCCCTCAGCTGCTCATCTTACCAATGACAAATACAGTAGTATTCACCCATCATCAATCTCCAAACAAGGGGTGTGTCACACTATGGCCTTGCTATTTACACTAAAAAAGTATCTTAACTCAAAAGAAGAATTATGAAAACTCAAATATTTTACCATGCAAAAATATAATCTTCAAAAAATCCTCTAAAAGAAAAGAAAATCATTTAAGATATTATAACTCTAAAACTTAATCTCAAGTTTCAACAGAAGCCAAAATATCATCTCTTCAAATAAAAGGACTCATAAATTCCAAGTTTGGTGTACAAATATCAATGTGGATCAAACCATAAAACAACACATGGAACCTGGCTGGGAAATTTCAAAACCACCCTTTATTTGTGTTTTTCCCACCCAAAAAAAGTTATATATGTTTCATCAAAGATTGCATTGCAAAATTTTCTAGTTTATTATCCTAAATGATTTTTTTGTATAAGTGTCTTCTAGTTTGGTGATATTCTTTTGTCATGGGGATGGGCATAGCCAGGTGTGGACTGGTGGAGGGCTCCTCCAAACAGATGTTGTGTACAAATATGGACTCTGAAAAGTGATCAAAAGCTTCAATTTGGACTCATCACCAACCAGTGATGGTTTGCAGCCCCTCATATGTTACTATTTCATTTTGTTGAGAACCAAATAGTGTCTTTGAAATTCAGTGCCACTTTGAAAAGCTCCTTTCAACGTTACAAAGTATTTGCTTCTCAAGATACATTGACTAATCACAACTAAAGGTATCATAGAACTTGGAAGGCTTCAAAATTGTCAACTTAAAATACCTACCATGGCAGCACAATTCGCCCTTGTCATTAGCCTAGGCCAAAATAGGTGATGAACACGATTGAGAATAGAAATGCTACTCAGCCAAAGAGGCATTGCAGCATGCACCCAACAAACCCAATTTTTTTCTTTTGGGGAGGCCAGGGGGATGTTGGAATTTTTGGTTCCCAATGTGGGTGATGGGGTGGGTGAGCAGGGTGTCAGGTTGGGATTTTTTTTCCTGGGTTGGTTTCAATGTTTCAATGAGGGCAGTTTTTTGGTTTCATGTAGGCAAAGAGAGGGTTGCACTTGTAATAGTGCGCTAGTGTTTGCTAACATTCTCATTTGCCTCATGCAATACTGCATTAATGTTTGTGGTCATTTTCACTTTGCATTGCAATAGAAATTTTTATATTAGAGAACTCTCCAAAATTTGATGAAATAAATACCTCTAGTTCATAAACTATTTGTTTCTGTGTCTCTTGTACATTGAGGAAGGTTTTGATTTTTTCCTCTTTGAAGATGGTGAAAGAGGGGAGAGGGGGGGGTAGGGTTTAGTTCATCGTCACCTCACATTCCAATTGACATTTATAGATTAAGGGGCCTCCAAAGTGCAAGGGTTTTCTATTTATTACAAATCACTTCCCACATGAATACATTTTTTTACATTGGGGGCCCTTTGAAGTGTGATTTTATATTTTTCCTTTCGAAATGAGCCAATTGAAGTGGCTTGTTTCAAAAAAAGCTTGAATTTAAGAAGCACTCCCATTTATTTAATAGAATAACAATAGTTACCCCAACAATATGAACCTATATGTGTGTATGAATTATCGAGATTAATATGTTTCTAAGTTGAAGCCAATACTTTTATATTGGGGAGTCTCCAAACTTTCAAAACTTTTCTTGGATAGGCAAAACCAAAGATCTCGTTGCAAAAGAAAAAAAAAAAAACTTGGAATGCACACCAGCCTCTACCCAAATAAAATGGATTAAAATACATCACTAATTGTCAATATGTTGTTAATTAATGGCTAATAGATCTTTCCAATATGGGAGTCCACACTAGTTTAATAGGAGTGTTGTTTGCACCAGTTCATCTTCGTGCTTTTCATCCTACTGTAGCAACCCATTCTACTTGTGTTTTTCCTTCCTTAACAGATGCTATGCGCATAGTTGGTCCTGTTTCAAATTTGTTACCCTTTTTTATGATTACAGGAGTTTGGAACATTAGTACTTTCAGTGTAGCTAACGAAGTGTGCAACTTGGTTTCTACACAGGGGTTAGATTAATCTATATCACTTCAAATTTTTCTTACATATTTGTCCAATCTTCATATTCTAGGTGTTCCAATGGGTTCTTTGTCACTTGTGAAATCCTTTGTATCAAAGGCGTTCCATGAGGACCTCAACATGTTCGTTAGCTTTCCTATGTTCGCAGATCCTTAAACAACTTTTATGATGTTTTCATTTTGTTATGCCCAGTGGCCAAACTATTTATAGTGTATTGTATTTCCATCACCAAATATCTTACAACGTTATATTGAGTTTGATGTTTGTACCATAGTTATGTTAAAAAAACTAATAGGGTCAAGATCCTTTGGCATTACATTGGGCCATTTGGTTCGTTGTTAAGTCATTTTGCTTATTTTTTCAAAGGGCCTATGCCTTCCTTTAATGGTTTGACATGTTATCCCCGCCTTTTTTAGATGTTGGGCTTTGATCGCTTTTGCATTAATATTTCATTTTCAGTAGGATGATCACTTTGCTCTTCTTGATGCGATGACACATGTAGAGATCGGTACTTATCCCTCTAGGTTGCACTACGAGATACCCATGCGATGTTACTTGAAGTTGTTTGATCACATGTATTGCCTTTTCAAAGTTTAATAATGCAATCCTATTTTCATAGGCAATCTTCTTTGATGGACCAACTACACAAGAAGGAAATTTATTTTGCTTCTAATAGATGTTCCTTTAGATCTTGTGCAAGCATGTTTTCACTCCTATGCATGTCCAACAATAGGGGCTTGGTTATTAGTTCGTCCTAACACCCCTTTAATCCGTTTATCCCTCGTCCATTTTTTTACAACACTTTGTATTCGTCTCAGTATACCACATCCTATAGTTGCGCATCTTCCACGATGCTAATATGTTCATAACATTGATGATTTGGGTATTCGTTTGTTACGTTGCCCGTGCGAGAGTGAACACAATGTAGCCCATGATACATTTTGAAATACCGTTGTAATTATCTCATTGGAGAATGGAGCTCAATATAGGGAAAGGTTTCTCACCATTCTCCTTGCCACACATGAAGACAAATGGATATTGTCATCATCAAAGACAATTTTCGAACCCTAGTGGAATTGTCATTACCAATCCGATTCATACAAATTTGGTGCAACATGCTTCGACGATGACAACACATTTAACGACAATTGTTGCTCAAAACAAGGCACGATCCTACACAAAGTAAGCGCTAGGAGATGATTTCATTCCCCTTGTCGTAGAAACTTACAATCGTCTCCATCCTCATTTTGATTCTTTTTTTATTTCTTGTGTACATGTCAGTATAGCTCGCCATTAGCAAATATTTTTGACACCTTTGATGTTAATATTTCATTATTGACAACGAATGTCAATAACCTTATAGAGTGCACGAGCTTTAGTGAACTGCCATGTTTTGTCATAGTGCTTCATCTCTTCCACACATACCAACTAATGCACCTCCATCACTAATTGATTTGTGGTAGAGGATGCCCTTTTAACATTACGTCTTCCACTTCATTAGTACTATTTTGATGGTTTTGGTTTTCCTTTCATGTGTTTACATTTGCTTCGACATGCCTCGTATTTTTGTGGATGGATTTTCATCCTTGTTTATATAATATATACAAGATTACATATTTTCCGATATGAATAACCTTGTATATATTTGACATGCAATTAATCTCTTAAAACATGATGTGTCACTCCATATTAGACAGTCAGGGCAAAAGGCTACTTGTGAAAAACATATCAAATATCTTTCTAATGGGTTGTTAACCCAACACATTCAAGAGGATTTAGGGAGGGGCTTGTCAAGAAAACCATGTAAAGCGGGTTACCAAAGGGCCTAAGTTCACCCCGGTCAGCCTTCCTAGTGTAGTTGGGCTAACTTTGGAAATTCATTTATGAAATGATCCAAGAGTTCCAATAGTGAGTTCCTTTTGCATTTGCTACCCCTTTTTATCGATTCTCACATTCATACTCTCCTTCCAAAACTTGCTTAGACATCATTCTTACTTTCAAAATCACATTTTGGTTTATTTTTTTAAAAAATGAGTAGTTATCTTACTTGTTGTGAGTGCCATATTAGAATGCATGCATTAATACATGTCAAAATATTTTTTTGACTCGTGAATATTCAAATCCAACTTGGGCAACACTTGCTTATCCTACTTCAGCTCAATTTAGTTTTATGCTCTCATCAACCTTTGCTTGATTTTGGTTGAAAATTTTATTCAAGAACTACAAGTTTGTAAACTTTGAATCTAATAGTTGGATTTGTAATCCAATTCATGGATGCAAACATTGGACCAATTTTTTAACTAAGGCCCAAAAAAGAGATAAAATGCTTGTAAAAAGGTTGATTTCCAAACCTGCATGCAAACCCCAAGTTGTCCCCTGAATAAAACTGGATTTCACTAGAAGAAAGGAAGAGATGGGTTAGGTAGCAATTAAAATCTAGAAAAAAGCTGGCAGGTAGAAAACCCAATAGAAGTACCTTCAGATAAGTAGTGGAGTTAGGAGACTTGGGACCACAATAGAGAATTTTGGCCACAAATGTGTCATAGACATGACAAGCCATGAGTTTCTAATTCAAGCTTAAAAATTCCTACCTCAGAAAATTACTACACCCCATTGGTAGCCCCTTCTAGGCCCTATCATTGGTGCACCAGGCTCAGTGGAATCCTGAGCATGCATACTTTTTAATCTACGTCCATGGGTGACATTCAATATTGAATAAATTCCCTTATCCAACTTCTCTCTCATGCCACTAGAAATATTTCATTATTATTATTATGAGTGTCTTGTTCTCGTTCTTGGTCTTTTTTCAAAATATATATTTGTCAAAGCCTTATTTTCATAGCCAAAAGTTTAAAATACCACCAATACCCAATATGACCACATACTTTCTTCCTTATTAGTTTCCTTCTTTCCAGGTCATTTTTGTCATTTCCAATCTTTCACCCTTACTTCTTGGGATTCTCACCATGTTCTTTCTTTCTTCTTTCACTGCCTGGCCCTTTATTCTCATCAAATGACAAACTCACTCATCCCATAGTCGTTTATTTGATTAACCACAAAGTTGAGCCTGCAATCATCCTATATATATTTTTTTATTTATTTATTTATTTATTTATTTATTACGCTACACCATACTTCCCGGAGTCAAGGTACATTCAAACTTGGTGTTAAGGACTCTAGAATTAAGTCCCCTAACACCAAGCTAGTCATTTAGAACCTAAACATTTATCATAAAGATTTTATGTTAACATTCACTTAATATAAAATAATCACCCATTTAACATTGGGTGCCACCTAAGATGCCACCTAGATTTTCACTTAACACTGATCGTAACATTAGATGTGAATGCACCTTCATTAGTTTATTACTCCCGCATAGGTATAACATCCTGACAACCAACATGGCTACTGCATGTAAGACTTTCTTGGCAGGCACTACTAGTACCTAGTTCTAATGTGCCCTCGTGAATCTTGTTCTTAAGCCTCACAAACACCCAGTAGTTACCGTTTACATTAAATGCCCTCCTTTTTCCAACCCCAGTTTTCTGGCTCCCTTTTGTTGTTTTGTTTCCTCGTATGAAACTGAGCATGAAAACCTGGACTAGTCTTGAGGTCAAGCTCCGTACCTACATGACAAAGTGCCTTTGTTTTTGTACATGTGCCTTTGTCTTCTTCTCTTTAGATGGGTGGCTGCCTTACAAGGTAGGTTAGGAAATATGGGGGGGTGGGGGGTGGCTACATACACAAGCATAATATACCGAGCATCATCAAAGACCTGATGATTCTTTGTTCAAGTAGCTGTTGGCATCAGTGTATTGCTGGTCCAAGGATCAATATGTAAGGGCTATTTTCTCTCTGTGAGAGAGAGAGAGAGAACAGGGGATGGGGCAGAGATTGGAGTGGGGCCCATTACCTATCCAAATTCATATTCTGTTAAATACATTATTGCAACACTCAAGGAAAATCAAAGGGAGGCTGTTGCATATGGTGGCCTTATTTGGCCAAAAGCTGCTGCACAGATGTTTTCACCTATTTGCCTTTCTTTTCAATTGTAACAAAAACTTGATCCCCCCGCCCCCCAAAACACAGTCCCAATTTTACTCTGAGCCCCTGTCTAAATTCGTAAGTAGGCACTCATTAATATGTTTTTAAAACAAACGCTATTTGAGAGTTTGCTCCTGCAGGGCCCAGGGGTTTCACCCCCAATTTTAGTTATTATTCATTAAGACTTTTACACTCGAGAATCTGCTACGAAACTTCATTTCCTATATCAGAGGCCTCAAACTTCCAGTTCAATTAAATGAACTACAGGTTCACATACTTTAATTTGTGTTAATTTTGGGCTTTTCTTGGTTTATGCCTCTGGCCATGAAGGATGATCACCTACACTAGTACCACGGCAAGAATGTAAAAACCCTAAAAAAAAATTCGGGGTTGTTTATAATCGTTGTTATAAATATCCAATTCTTCGACTACCTAAACTGGGGGTCTCTGAGTCCAAATTTAACATTTCCAGTTTCATTATCACCTCTAAGAGGCCACACTCAATCAAGATGGTGAAGCTATGAGTGTAGTAGGTGCTGATTCACCCTAGCCCCTCTCATAGCTCTTTTACTTTCTGATGGAAGATACTAGATGGTGGTTTGGAGAGCTAGATTAGAGGTAATTGAATTTTGTTGTGTAATTCCAAAATTGTTCTCCATGTCACTAAATTCGAAGATGATGTGCTCCTTCTTTTTTCCCACATAGGTACCTGGCATAGGTATACAACGCATTCAGAAATGGGATGTGAGTGTGTTGTGATGTCTTCTGGGATAGATCATAAGGCCTTTTTTGGGGCATCAGCAATTTTGTCTTTTGGGATGGGGGGTAAGGACTAAATGTGACGTTTGGCACTAGTGGCCTCCATAGTACCAGCAATTTTCTCGCGACTGACTGCAACTGAAATCCCTTCTGAGCAGGTGGAGACTTAATAATAATAATGCTTTTGTTTAAGATCTTCCCCTATTTCGGCTTCACCTGCAGTTTTGGACTGTTGCTGATTTCATTTTTGGTTTGATTCTCTCTGGCAAGCAGTTTTTTAGGACCTAGGCTAAGTAACTGCTGCAAAACCATACATACCTATTATACCTATTTTGTTAAATTGCCTTGAGAAGCTTGGGCAATAATCTTTTTGGAAGATCATAACCTTACTAGGTAGTACCTGGGCCAGTTCAACACTAATTGTATTTTTTTTCATAAAATATTTCTTTCCAAGGAAAATAAAGAATCTGATGGAATATATTTGAGAATATATCATTTGTCAAAATGGAATCCCCAAAATTAATTAATTATTCCACAAGCATGTGTTGAAGTGGTGGCCAAAGTGGTACAGTGTTAACCTTCCTTGCTTGCTTGCTTGAGACGTGCAGTACCTGTTTGTAAGATCTGGAACAGCCTACTTATTTGTGCTGAAAAATAGCCCAAAGGTGGCAATTCCAATTGGAAAAATCTTTGTCTTACATATCTTTATTTTTATTTTTTTCCCCTTTGAAGAAGTAGTATTGGTGTGTCATCATTGGGTGTGTATCCCTTGTAAAGAGTACTTACTCTTTATGGAGCAATTGTGTCCCCTCTTTCAAGTACTATGTGTTGTTGACCAATTATGCTTTGCAGTATTAGTCTGTAAGAGGAGAGAAACCTTCCCAAAACTCAACTTTTGTCCATTCAAAAGAAGCCTATGTTCCAGTGTAAAAGACATGGAAGTATGCGAATGTGGCTGATCAGTAGTACCCCACTTACAGGAACACTACTTTTATTTTGCCAAAAGAATTGCTGTGCAAAAGGATTGTTGTTGCTACTACCCAAATGGAGCAACAAAGTGTGTAAAGAATAGGAATTTACCCTAACTCATCTGGGAATGATATTTCCACATCTTCTCAGATGTTAAGAAGAAGCTTCAGGATAAATTACAAAGGATTCAAGAATGAATTCAGTGATGTCTTCAGAAACACTTTGACAGATGTTTCCAAAACAAAATTTCCTCCACAATCACTTTATACAGAAGACAAGTTCCTTGATGATGATCCAGGGCTTGCTTTTGCCTTCTCTAGGCTGCAGAAAATTTCTCTCATGGCTAATCATCATCACATTTGTAATAGGATTGGCCACATCAAAATATGGCATCAAATGAGGTTCCTCCAGGACCCCCCATCAGCAAAAAACCAACCAACCAGCTGACACTTGATTCAAATAACCTCACAGGTCTTCTCAGCCTCAACAACAACTCTAGGAAATGTTAAATCTTTTGGCTGTGATCCTCATGGATCGACATCACTGCCATTATGTCATATGCAATTCATTCACAAATGCCACATGCAATTGACTCACTGGAATTGAAGCCCAAATAAAGGAACTGATAGAAAATGAGACAAGCCATAAGATTTGAGCATGTAAAATACTCCAAGCAAAAGCACAAGCGCATCCGTTTTGCATATGAGAGAAGAGACTGAATAAAAGTGAGCAAGATTTCCTTAAAATTCATCAGGAGCATGTCATAAATCCAGTGGATCATGTACAGCAGTGTGTTGTTGCACAAGCTGATGAGTACCACAAGAAGCAATGCTAAAGTACCAGATCCTCCTCAGAACAGAACTCCTCTGTTCAACTTCACATCATCTACTATTGATTGACACTGCATCTTGCACATGACTCCTGACAATCCTCCTCATTCACAACTGCCTTGAAGCCAAAGAGTGAGAGTTAAGTGAGCATTATTGGGGTCAATTACATTTGATAGCTCAGTCTTCTTATCACAATCTTTTCTTCTTCATATCTTCATCAGCATCTTCTTCTTCTTCTTCACTGCGAGAATGCTCACCATCATCATCACCATGGCTGATCTCTCACCTCTAGTTCTCCCCACACACCACTAATCTAGCTCAAGTACCTTATTCTTACAAAATGTATAATCCCCCTCGTAGGTATACACCCAACTTGCAGCTCTTTTCCAGCTAGTGTTTCTTCATCTTCATCTTCTTCTTCCGTGTGCAGCCTTCAAGAAGAGGGATCACCTTATTTGTCCTCCCTCTTCTTATGCATACCGAGTCCCTCAGAATCACGGCTGCTGTGCTCTCCATGCTAATCTACATCGATTTTTTTTGGGTCAAATTTCTACAAAATGGTCTATATCTAGCCCCATGGCAACAAGTACTGGAATTGTCAGCAAATTTGTGTGCTTCTTTTTCTCTCTCTCTCCTAAACCCAGTTTCCCCAGAGGACAACCTCCTGGCGCTCATGAAGCTCAAAAAACCATCAAAAACAAGGGGCAAGAGATACGACACATCCATCGCAAAAGCTCTGATCTCTAGTTTAGTAGACTTGCAGCTAACAAGTGGAAGGGGGCACAGTGTTGATTCCCTGTCTCTGTAGCTCCGCAATGACGCCTTCCATTGACGGTGGCTTCAGCCCTAACGGCGGTGGAGTCCATGGATTCGCAAGCGCTTCGCTAATCGCGGCATCCAAAATTTCTTTCGACAGATGCGACTCACTCGGGGGGTTGCTGCAAGCCGCAGCCCCAGCAGCTGTTCCGATGTCAGAAGATTCGTAAGAATTGCAGCACAGATACATGGAGGTAGGCAAAGCTTCGTCGGCGAAGAAACTGTCCTGATCCGAGGAGAAGCCTGCTTGTAGCAGCGCGCCTGTGCTTGAGGGCATGGTGGCCATAGGAACTCTCATGGGATGGGGATAGCAAGCTGGAAGATGTGACGACGCATCGTAGCATGCAGCAGGGTGTTGCCAGTATGAGCCGTCAGGCGCTTGCCAGAACGAAGGAGGACTCATAGCTGATTGTTGCCACATATGGACAGGAGAATGATCCACAGTAGGATAGCCCCAGACCTTCAAGGGTGGTGGTGTCATCAGAGGCTGCGGCTGCTGCATTTGGTGATGCGCATGCGAAGAAACCATGTGGGGTGCTGCTGCTGAAGGACGAGGCTGTATGGGAGGAGGAGAGTTGGTGTGGATAGGAACCAGATACGGCAATGATCCTTCAGTACGCCGGCTTCGGCTCCAAGAAGAAGGATGATGATGGGTGTTGTTGCAGTAAGGTCTTCTGTTATGGCTCCATGAAGCTGCTTCCGCCTCCCGTGCAGCTAGATGTCGTCTGTGGGAGCGGTACTTTTGTAAATGGCTGGCAATGTTGTGTCGTGTTAGACACTGCACTCCCATTAGCTCCAAAATCCGCGATGGGAAAGCTTTCTCTACTCCCAACTGCTCAACAGCTTGCACAAACCGACGGTGCAACTCTGGGGTCCAATCTACCTTAGCTTTCTTCTTCCCACCGGAAGCGGTAGCTGCTGTTGCTGCTGCAGCATTCTTGCTCCCACCTCCTGTCCGATGATTTCTTTCCTCCTCCTTCTTTTCCCCGCTACTGCATTCTCCACTATCTGAGCCCGAAACTGCTTCTCCAGCAGTAGTGGTGGTGGTGGTGGTGGTGGTGGTGGTGGTAGTACTCTTGGCTACATCAGCAAATAACAACGCCTTCACCTCTGCTGCATCCACGACATCAACTGCACGTCCATGAAGAACCTCCTCCACCACCCCGTCGCCCCCGCCCCCACCGGAATCCAGACTCTCGGAAGCCGCTGCCTCTTCTACAGCAGCATCTATATATCCCTGGGCTACATCAAAAGAGTCCTGGAAGCTCTCAGATTCACAAAAATCCATACAGCACTGCGAAATACTCTCCCCCCCATCCGACAACCCACCCCCGACAACAACCCCTCCGGCTGCTGCTACTGCTGCTGCTTGAGGCGGCGAAGAATCCAAACACTCAGACACATCTTCTGCTGCGCTGCCTTGCACAAAATCCAAACACTCCGACACATCTATATCCTCACACTCGCCACCTTCTTGTTCGCTATCCAAGCCGCACCCCGCCGATGTGCTCACAAACTCAAAACACTCAGCGATTTGGACGTCATCTACATGAGGAGCATCATTATGGATGGCCACCTGCTCAGGCGCTGCTGCTGCTGCAACAACAACAACCGCATTTGAGCCACCATCGTCGTCTACGGCTACTAGGCTGTCCACTTCCAAAGCATCAACGACAACACAGTCGGGTCCCTCTGATTCAAAAACTGAGAAAAGAGGAGGTTGCGACAGTAGTGGAGAAGGAGCATTGTTCTTCTCCTCCTGTGCTGCTGCTGCTGCTGCTGCTGCTGCTGCTTGTTCTTCTTCTGCAACAACAAAGCAGCTCTTCATTCCCTCCTGATCTGTGTCCATTTTCCATCTGTTGTGTGCCGTAACACTACAACTGCACCTGCCATATCCCCCCCACCTCATTTTGTTCAGCTTCTTCTTCTTCTTCCTCCTCCTCCTCCTCCTCCTCCTCAGACGCTGCTGCTACTGCTGCTGCGGTACACGCGCCTCGCACAAGACGAGCCTGGCTTTTTCCACCGCTAACCATGCTTTCATCCAGCTCGTCCAATTCTCGCTCTCTTAATCTCCACTCTCTCGGAGGCTTGTCTCTTCCCCCACTGTTGTTGCCTCCGCCTTTTGGTCTCCATCCATCCATCCATTACACAACTCACACCACGCGCGCACAGGGAAAGACGAGCATGGCTTTTTCCACCGCGGATCCCCCCCATGCTTTCATCCATTTCGTCCAATTCTCGTTCACTTGATCAATGTCACTCTCGCGAAGTCTCGTCTCTTCCCCACTGTCGTTGTTGCCTCCGCCTTTTTGCATCCATCGATCTCCATCCATTACCCCACTCACACCACGCGCGCCACACGGAAAGGGCCTTTTTGATGCGAGCGAGCGAGCTAACTCTGTCTGTGGTCGCCCACATTTCGTTCATTCTCTGGTACTTTATCATCCTTTTATATGTACTCGATTTAGAACTGTTTGGTTCACACTATGCCATTTTTCCAAGCTCCTTCTCTCATCCGCGTCAGCTTTAGTTCTCGGCCTGTACATGTTCTTCAACTGCTGGCAAGGACCACTAGGGAACTGCGCCGTCCGTCCGTCCGGGAACCGGTTCTGTTTCTTGTACACAGAAAGTGCCCGTCACAAAGTCGCCATCAGGTTGTCATTCATCCAAATTTAGAGCAACAGTGCTGAGTCCTAGGGTCCAGATCCGTCACAGTGATCCATCTGACGGCCGCGATTAAAGTAACCGGATAGCCCACCACCACCAGCACAACCACGGCGCGGCGGTTATTATTTACAGTGTTCGTCGTTGAGAGAGCTCTGCTTTGTGATGTGGATTGGTAACCGGACAGAGACCCGCCGTTCTCCTGGGATTTAACTTATACCTTCTAGGTATTTCATATGAACATTTTTCCTCTCTTTCTTGAAAAGATGTTTGTAGGCTTGGCATTCATCACTGGATCAAACAAATAATGGCTCAACCAAGTGGTAGGTAAAGCCCAAGGACTCAGCTTTATTGTGCATAAAGATGGCAGAAGCTTGGCACTGGTGTGCCGGTGACAAGATGGAAAGTGAGTTTTATGTTTTTCATACAGCCTGCGGAGAGGATGGGGTAGGCGGGCTTTACAGGCTTTTGTGAGAAATGGACTAAATTTTCTGTCCCATAACCAGTTCCTCCCTAGAAATTGATGACGTGACATCACCCCATTGGCGGAGAGGTCTCAGGTCACAACCCGTATCTGTTGCGTACTGGGTTGGTCAGATGGGTGCAGGGGGTTATGCGAACAGCGACAATGGTATTCATCCCAGACGTCCAAGTAGTCATTGGTTACGGACAAGTGAAATCCCATCCATCAAGTCACTGGTTATGTCTCATAACATGGCTCAAGCAGCCCGGTTATCTGAAAAAAACTGGCCCCGCCCGTGGCTCATTTTTTTCCAGTAACTGGGCTGCTCTCACAAGTAGTCCGTAAAGTGACCAGTCAAGTCGCACAAAAAAACAGCCATGTTTTTACAGTTTAATTTTGGTTTGTGACTAAATTTGGACTGGAAACACTTCATCTTACCATGCTAGTTTTAGGTGGGTTTTTGGGGGTGGTGCCAATTGGCAGATTGGCTTGACATTGATGGACTAAAGAAGGGACTCCGTTGTTTGTAAGTAGGTGGATGAGTAGGTTCTATTGAGCCTGATTTTCTCTTTGTTTCCCCTTGACTTGAAGTTCATACATCCTTTGAGGCATTGCCAAATCTTATAAGGTACTTCATGTCATATTGGCAACTGGCTAGCCGCTTTGTAGCTAGTGAACTCTTGAACTAAGCTGAACAAACAGGAGAGCAATTGTTCCCTGGTCACTTTGGATTGTTTTCATTACATTCTACGGCCACCGTTTGCTCTTCTATCAATGTTTATCGCATCCAAGGACTTGGAGTAATTGTTTTTCCTCTCCATGCATAACTTTGAAAAGCAAGTTGTTGTAAAGTGAGACAATGTTTACATGCTTCAACCAGGGTCAATCATTATAGGCAACCAATGAAATGCAGTCTTTTAGCATTCAGGCTTTTTTACCCACACCATAGTGTGGCTGATGTGGCCCAGCACTTACCAATGCACTCGTTGGAGAAAACTTGTTTTGGGTTTTCATCTAGATGAAACCCAACTTAGCCCCATTGGGGTCTAGGTGGGTTTAGAAAGGAAAATTAGAAAAAAAAATTTGTCACCTTTTTTTTCTTTTTTTTCTACTTCCACCCCCTTTTTTTTTGGGTCTTTCTTCTTTGAGCTCATCAATTTGTTTTTGGTGTTTGAAAGGTGCCATGGAACCATCAATGCCCTTCTTCTAACATCGTCACCTCAAGCTTTAACAATCCTCCAAGTAAGTCTCATACTTGGGCATTTTTTATTAAAAATCATGAACCCTCAGCTATAAACGATGATGATGAGTTTTCGATGTGTCATGGTCTTCATTTCTTGTTTTTCTTTAGAGAAGAAGAAAAGGAGAATTTTAATTTTTTTAGAGAAGAAAAAAAAGAAACAAAACTAAAAAAGAAGAAGATGATGAGAAGAAGAAGAGAAAGAAAAGCCAAAAAAAAA
>Ga0209611_10004002_pt1 | contig 25313 bp, 16 predicted proteins | sample S1TSphgellanicum_3_FD_187693 | JGI IMG/M metagenome (GOLD analysis project Ga0209611, IMG submission 187693) | Host-associated microbial communities from peat moss isolated from Minnesota, USA - S1T2_Fc - Sphagnum magellanicum MG (SPAdes) (version 2) | ecosystem: Host-associated > Plants > Peat...
AATTCGGACATCTACAGCCCAAGTTATGGGCAAAAGAAGGGCCGGGAGTCAAACTGGCAGTTTGACTCCCGACCACTAAAAGTCGGGAATCGACCTCTTCCCGACGTCGCCTTGAAGAGTGTGACACGAATTTGAAAAGCTCTCGACGAGAGCTACAACATTGATTTAGGACTCGTCCCGATCTGAGTTCGGGGCGAGGAGCTATGGCCGTTCAAAGTTCCAAGAGTCCAGCCGGGACACTTTCGGGACTCCATTTCGGGAGTCCCAACAAAATGTGCCATTCGGATGTAGCCTCCGCAACCAGCCGCAGAGAATACTATAAGGGGGAAGGTGGTGACTTCCCCCGAGTCCGGGCCGTGGTGAGTCTTGTGTGTCCAAGTGCCCATGGCAAGTCCCAACACCCAAGGGTGTCCGGAATGCTAAACTAACTCGATTTGGTTGGTTTTTGGATGCAGATTCACACGAGCTAAGCTAGTCCTTCTTCCTAGTCTAATCCCTGGGCTCCCAACTCGACCCTCTACCCCTTTTTAGAGTTGGAAGCCGGGAACGTGCTACCACGTCTCAACTTTCCGCAACTTGACTTTGTGAAACCCTCGAGTGGGTTTCACCCCGTGACTTGGGAGCGCGTCAAAATTACTTCAATCTTTAAAGATTTACCTAAACTCAATGTTTTACTCCTTAATTGAATTGTTATAGTCCTTGGAAATGTCTAAAGAATATTTATTGCACTTATTGAAATGTTTTAGTCCTTAGAATTATGTCTATAACAATGCCTTTTCCTAATTCAAATGCCTTAATCCTTTAAATCATGTTTTTTTTGTAAAACTTTATTAGCTATTGATGTGTTTAAATGCTTTAAAATGTTTACATTACTGTTGTACTCTTTCTTGATGTGTTGAATAGTCCTTATAATTATCCATTGCAATGTTTTATTGGGTTGGTTCATGTGCTTGTGTCCTCTTAAAAAGTAAGGAAATAATGAATTGGAGTGTTTGGTTCCTTCAAAAATATCTTTCATGTTAGGTTCTTGTGGTCCTTCAATCAAGAGCTTGCATCGAGATCTAGTGTGGTACTCACAATTCATAATCTTATTATTGCAACTTGGGGATGTAAAAGAATCTTAATAAGTAGAATCTTAAAGCACAAATGAGATGTAACTATGGCTAATTAGTAAGGTGCCCATGTACTAATTGGTTATTTCTTTTGTAGCTTGAGTTCTTCATGACCTTAAAAGACAAGCATTCGTAGGTGCAGATCGGGTTTGCATTATTCTAAGGCTTGAAGCCTTGGTTTGTGTGTTGACTAAAAGTTTGGAACACCTATTGTTGTCGATATCATACAAAGTTAAAGGCTTATGCGTGGGATTAATGACATGAAGGCACAAGGGAAAGGCACTCATAATGATTGTAATTATAGATGTGGAGATGTTTGCCACCTTCAATAGATACCACTGTAGCAACAAACTACCCAACAGTCTTTGCCAATAAGATCAAATATGTGCATTACTTCATCTGTTACCTTTATTAGTGTCACGCATTTATGGACATTAATGGCTTGTGTTAAGCCTAAGCCCTCACTTTGGCATGATAGACAATGCTTATTGGGCCAACGTCATAACTATGGTGTTGATATCTTCAAGGTTTGTCCAAAGGAATTTCAATTTGAAAAACTAATATCTTGGAAGAGTATAAGGTATGAAGTTGTGGGATTCACAGAAGAAAGCAAGGAAAATAAGGCATCCAAGATGGAATACAATGAGACATCACCACGTGATTTCATTCAATACCTAAAGCTACGTTTGAAGGAATTTGTGCTCCATAACTATGTAGCACATTAGCAAGATGTGTGGTTTAAAGAGGTGTTGAGTACTCTATCTAATAACATGGTCATTTCTTACATTGATTTCTCTGAAAACTACACCATGAAAGTTCAAAATGAAATTCAAAATATGCATTGGCATAATTTCCAAATGACCATTTTGGTTCACATTACTTATCGTTGTAATCTAGAGTATGATCTTGCTAACCCAAACTCTCAAGTCTTTAAAGAAGTTCACTATTATGTTTTTGATGACAATAGCCATGACACATTTTTTGTTCAACATGCTTTTAGGTTGCATTGGAAATTTTTGCAAGCAAGAGATTGTTTTCCAAGTTTGCATGTGGTTTGGAGTGATGGCTACTTTAGTCAATTCAAAAGTGTTAGAGCTTGGTAATTTGTATGTCATTACCCCATGTTGACTACAAGATTGGATTTAACAAGAGGTTGTCAGATGGTGTGGAATTATTTCACTACAAGACATGGGAAGGGAGAGGTTGATGATGTAGGTGCTTTGCTCAAATGTGAAGTCCAAAAGGAGCAAATCAAGCCTACTGGATTAAAAATTCAAAATGTTGCTAAAATGGTGGCTTATTTAAAAGCTAAATCAAACAAATACCATGTTGCCTCCTCCAAGGTTAAATGACACATCAACAAGTATTTCCATGAAATGAAAGTCGAGGATGTGGATAAATCCAGTCCATTTGAATTTGAAATAGTGCATGGAAGTAAAAGCATGCACCACATTTGGTCTATCTCAAATAAAGACCCTACCTTTTGCTAATGTTGTCAATTATCCTACATGTGTTGGCTGTATTGATCACAACCTTCATTATTGTTGTGTTTATCATGAACATGTCCTTGATTGGACCTTAATTAGATTAAGGCCTCGAAATGCAATTGAAGTTGCTTTTTAACATTTTCATATCTTTTTTTTTGTTTTTTTGCATGCTCATGGTCATTAGTTGGTTTAACTTCAACACTCCTAATTTCTTTTTGGTCCATTAACCTCTAACCTTGCATTATGTCAAAACATGGCATTGACTCTTTCATACAATTAATAATTATGTTTGGGTACTAGCTTGATCACATTGGTTATTGTGAATAGTTTCCATGTTCATGTGCTTCAACTATCCAATGTAACATGCATGCTCTTGTTGGTTACTTAGCCATAACCAACTTTAAGGGTTGATTTGTTGACATCTTTTTGTGATTGGACATGCATGTCCTAATTATATTGTTTATTAAACTATTTGTATCTCATTCAATGTGTGGACAAAAAATGATCCACATTCATTTAATGAATATGTTATGGATGTAAATGATTTTAGTTATTGTGATCAAGGCCATTGGTTCAATGTTTTTTTTGCAATTTTGTGACATTGTTCAAAAAAATCATTGTGCTAGTTATCAATAGACTCTTGTTGGTTACTTAGTCAATAGTTGTCTCAAACATTGAAATTTGAGCCCTTAACAAATCCTTAATTAATCTCCCCACCCAAAATCTTAGGAGGAACACTAAGTGTTAAAATTTTATGTTACCTATGTCAAAAAAATGTATTGTTAGGGGTATGATGTGTAGAAATGCTTTTTACCCACCCTATTATTACTTAATTTTTAATACACAAATATTGAAGTCATTCTTCATATTTGAAGAAGCACCTAAGATACAAAGATTTTTTTAATATGCTATGAAATAATGAAATGTTCTAGATATATTTTAAATATATTTAAATGTAAACATTATATTTACATTTAAATAAATTATAAATTATACTTTTTTTTTCAATAAGTTGCACCTAATATTTTGTTTGCATGCCATTTGGAATAAAATAGAAATAACCTCTCCAAACATACCATATGTACTTACCATATTTTTTAATTTCTTTCCAGCTAAATAATGGAAAGGTGGCAAAGCAAAATACCTATGTAAAGTGTAATGTTTTTCACAATGATTCAAATGTCAATGGTGTGAAAGGATCCTTCGATTCACCTTCCTCCATGCTTGGTTACTAGTTTATTAATACCAATTTATTTACTAACCTACTAATTGAACATAAATTAATACTTAATACTTAAGATTTTTAGCACACAAATATTATATTTTTCTATGCATTTTTTAATACTGGAAATTAACACATACCATATGTTAATTATATCTTGATTCTTAAAAAACATAATCCTATATAAAACCTAATGAAATTATAATTTTTACCCAACAACCAATATATAAGAACTTATATTTTTGCTCATACATTTTGTAAATTCAAAGAAGAGTGTTTCCTAAAGTTATGGACTTTTTTCTTCTAGTGAAATTTGGAGGACATGCTCATAATTTTGAAGGACCCTACTTTGAAAGCTTATAACACTTAAGATGAAAACTTCAAATAACAAAAGGATTTTTTTTTTTTTTCAAATTTCAAAATGAAGACCTTAAAATCACAAAATTTTGTAAAGTTCATCTACATATCTAAATCGACTTTTCAAAGATCCATGTTTTTAGAAGTGTTGAAAATGTTTAAATTAGTGTTATTTGAACATAGACATAGAAATAAAGTTAACTTCTTGACATCATTTAAATGATTTAATTTGAAACTCAATTTCATTGAGTTCAAAATCCACTAAATATGGACTTTCAAAATGCACTTTCAACTTCCCATTTTAGTCCATCTTAGTGTGCTTTCACCATTGAAAATATATACAATACATTGGTCACCATATTGCTATCTTCACAATAAGAAACTTAAAACTATTGATATGTTGTTCGAATGATTGTGAAATATCCAATGTAATCAATCTTGATTCCAATGACTTTTAAGTATCCATGGAGTTACAAAAGTGTACGGTGGTAGTTGAAGGCTCTTTCAAGCGAAACGGCAAATACCTATCTTGTTGTGATATTTTTCAAAAATAATTCACACATGTGTCACCATAGTTTATGGACCTGTTTAAGAAATTGAAAAATGCCAATAAATGAAAGTTTTAAGGTTAATTTTAAAAAAAAAATTTAGAGTAACATTTACACTTCTCATTACCTAAACCACAAAAAGAAAAGACCTTAAAAAACAGATCCCATTGAATTTATGTGTTATTTTTTTTCAAAATCAATTTAATTTTTCCAACTTACAATCTTCCAACCTAATGTTCTTACATTCATGATCATTGGGTCACAATGTTGTCCTTCATACTTTCATAAGTTGTGGTTACCAACCATTCATGGTTGGATGTTTTTCCCTTTGATGTCTGTTTCAAGTAACCCCAAGTGTCAACAATTGGTCGACATACATTCCACCATATGAAAGGGTTGAAAAGACTACTAAAATAGTTGAACCTTGTTTATGAATATGCTTGTATTTCAACGACAAAAATGGTACAAGTTTACAAAAGAAAACTATCAATTAAAATTTTTTTTGGGGGTAATTTACTTGAAAAAAATGGTGGCATTCAAATAAATGCAACTGTATTACCTGAAATATTCCCTTTTTTTTTTTTTTTTTTTTTGGTTGCAACAATATGATTATTTCAATTAGAGATATTGGATGATCATATTAAGGCCACTGACAAAAATGAAATCTAATTCTCTTTAGCATATGTTGGGTTTCCAAGATCACAAGTAAAAATCAGAAAAAAAAGAAAACCTCCAATTTATTTATTTATTTATTTATTTTTGAAATCTATTTTCAAGTGAAAGATTATATTGTCATAAGTTTAACTAGTTTTTTTTTTCTTGTTGCTATGTAGTGTTGGAGATGGGAGCATATGAACCCAAACAGACCAAAGTCTTCAAACTTCAAACCTACTCATGAACCTTAACAAGCATCACCAAGTCAACTTCTTATAAAAACTGGGTAATAAGTGCATAAGGGGTGAAGGGGATTCCATGTTTGTATTTTTTGGGTCACCCTATGGATTCTATTTTGTCACCTAATTACAAAAGGGACAAATGTCAACAATTGCCTTTATTTATCTATAGTTATAAAACAAGTCTAGACAATAATTGATAATATAAAATAATTTTAAATGAATCAACAACTTTTTACTCTAATTTTCTAAAAAATTCTAACATATATATATATACAACCAACGAAATAAACCAGTGCCTTCAAATGCACACCGACTCGGATATAGAAAAAACACAAGGGCAAGAAGGGTAAGGCAATAATTTGTTATTGTCCCTTTTTCACAAGAGTCAGAAAAAAAAGTGCCCATACTTCAGGATGAAGGCAATAGCTCTGTAGTAGGTTGAGCATCAACTATGAACCATCCATCCATCCATGATTCATTCATTCATTTAATCATTGATTTCATTCATTCATTCATTCATCCATTGATTTCATTCATTCATGTATGCAGTTGGGCATACTTTAGTGGTAACGTCGGATTTCTTCTGGTGACAAAACTGGCGGAGGGAGCCGTGTTGATGGATGAGATTAGCAGTAGAGTGTTTCATTCATCCAGGAACAAGAAGCCAGGCTTTCATTATGTGTACTCTGTACTTTTGTTGCCTGTTTCCTCCGCCCCTGTCTTCGTCGCCGTTGTCGTCGCGTTCCTCTTCGTCTTCTTCGCAGGAAAGCGCCGCCCAGGATTTTGGATCTGCAAGGCAGCTTTGGACAACTGCGATCGAGTTCTTTGGCAGAAGCAGCAGGTATTCCTGAAATCAAGCCGACATTTGAAGCTGCTGGTATCCAATTGGGGCATTTAAAGATCAAATATGCAGATGGAGCTTTTTGAATCCTATATTATTGCCGTGAGCTTGCAAGCTTGAATATCATACCTTCGGAATCTCATGTGCTGAATGGGTTTCTCCCTCGCTCGAAAACGTTGCGCTGCAGGCGCTTTCCGCTTCAGAAGAAATCTCTTCTCTCATGATCTCCAGGTCACGCGAACCATTTTGCTGCAACATATATAACGGAGCAGGAGTTGGGGTGCAGCAGCAGCAGCAGCAGCTGTTGGGTTCCATTTCCGGCCGGCAGGCGGCTCATCACTGCTCTGTTCATGTCAGCTGGTCTAGACCTAACATGAACTCAAGCTGAAGCTTTCTTTAGTATTATAATTCTATTTTCTTTGATTTTTGAGTCGCTCGCGGAGCTGCAGCAGCAGGAGCAGCTGATCAGCACCTTCGACAACTTCTACGTTAAAGCGGTTGTTTGATGATGCGATCACCGGATCACAAGCTGAGTTCAATATTTAGAAGGAATATCAAAATTGGTCTCAGCTTCATGAGCACAGCTCGTGACTTCGCCAGAATTTACATCTTCTAAATATATTGAGAACTGCAGTTCCTAGCTTATAAGAATGTTTTGATCATGACTCTTGCGCAGGTGAGAAGGTCGAGAAAGCTGGTGATCTACAGGCCGTCGAGGTGGTCGGACGTTCCCGAGCTTTTCACGAATTGAGAGTTCGATTTCTGTGTACGAAGTCCTAGCTAGGAGCGAGCTGCAGCAGTAGTTGCAGCGCCGCCAGGACGACGTCAGCCAGTTTCCAACCATGAGTAGAGTAGCGATAGCCGACCATGATGATCTGAAAAGAGGCGCTTGGACTGCGGAGGAAGATGAGAAGCTCCGAGCTTACGTCGGGTCACATGGTACTGGGCACTGGCGCAGCGTTGGCAGAAAAGCAGGTACTCATGTGTGTATAGTTCTTTAGTCTTTTGCTCACTTCCGGGAGCTTCTCTTGTCCTCCCTCCTGCCATCCACCGGCATACCCATAATCTCTGATCCTGCAGAGTATCATCCTTAGAAAACCCGTGATCATGCGCCTGACCTGCACCCAAGCCCTGTTTTGAAGTGATCTTCGTCCCCTCCTCCTCCTGCTGCTGCACCAAGCTGGTTGGACAAAAACTAGGGAAGTCGGAAAGTTCTGGGTCTGATCAAAGAGCTGCTCATGCGTGGTGGACGGACGGTAGTGCAGGTCTGCAGAGATGTGGCAAGAGCTGTCGCTTACGGTGGACGAACTACTTGCGGCCGAATATCCGTCACGGTAGCTTCACTCCTTATGAAGAAGATCTCATTGTCAAGCTCCATTCCTCCCTTGGCAGCAGGTAATTGATGACAGGTCTACTTCGCTTTCACCCGCGAGCTGTACTCGTTTCACAAGACTTGTTCCAATTTCGTCACCATATCTCTATTGTTGCAATAGTGTGCAGCAGCTGCTGGAGACGTGTAGAATGATGTCGAGATTGGGAAGTACTAGTTGATGCCAGGGAGAAGCTGCTTCCAAGCACGCGGAGTTTTGCTTATAATCAAATTACATGCTTTGAGTCTTGACTTTTCATATTGGGTTCTTCTTCATGGGTGGGGTTTCGATCACAGATGGTCTTTGATAGCTGCAAGGATGCCAGGGCGAACGGATAACGACATCAAGAATCATTGGAACACGCGGCTGAAGAAAAAGCTTTGTAACATGGGCATCGATCCTGTTACGCACAAACCGATTTCCGAGCTCCTCCGCGACATTGCAGGAAATATGCAGCCTGACGGATCATCTGCAGCTGGCTGCAACAACCCGGTAAGAACATCATCTCTTGATCATCCCCACCCGATCATCAGCTTCGACTGTGCTATCTAAAAACAGTAATCATGTGATCAATGCTGCATGCATGTGATCACGGAAAAAGCATCGAACCATGCAATGGTACTCCATCGAGCCCGTACTCCTATTCTGCAATTGCTGCATGCTCGATAAATTACTCGTGCTGCTGTTCTTTGGTTGATCAATCGAGTACTGGTGCTACAGATGGCAGCTGCCGGGGAAGAAGCTGCACGCAGGTGCTTCAGCGACAACCTTCTTCGCAAGGCTGTTCGCGACTACAGCAGGACGTCAGCAGCAGCTTCTGCGCCTGCAGGACCGTCGAAATATACTGATCACTCTGTTATATCAGGCGCAGCTTGTGCCGCCCCGGATTTCAATCTCCACAGCTGCTCCGATGTCGAGCTCGAGCAATCAGCAGGAGATCGACAATATTGCGGAGATGTATCAACTCTGGCAGCACAAAGCACTAGTAGTTTGATCCAAAAGGAAGCTGCAGTAGTAGTTGATGAGGATCTCCACTCGTGGGAGCATTCCATCTCCTCGACCACGTCCAACTGCATGAGCGGCCATCGCAATAGCTGCAGCGAGGTCGATGAAGTCAACCTCGAGAGGTGTACCTCTCGCAGCCCTAGTTCCCGCAGCATGCAAAGCTTGCAGGTGAATTCTACCAGCTCTCGCTCCAAGAGCAACATGGAAGCAGCCGCAAGCTGCTGGGGATCACAGCTCAATATAACAACAGATCGTCGTCATCATCATCTTCATCATGCAGCTGACTATACCAGTCCCGGAACTAGTCCTGCAGCCTTCCTGTATCTGCCAACAGCGCCGCCGCTTGCAGCAGCTTCCAGCATTAAGGAGAATAATCCAACGAACAATTTGGAATTGAGCTTCAAAAGAGGCAGGGATCAGCATCATGGAAATCTGATCAAAGAATTGCATGAGGTAAGCAGACAGTTCTTTCCAGCAGCTAGTCATGGCAGCTGCAGGTCATCGACGACGACGAGTGGGAGTCGATCAAGTACGACAGCTTCCCATCTCGTGCAGAGGCCTCCTCCTCCTCCAGTGCATAATTTCTTGTTGGATCATTATGGAGATCATCAGCTAGTCCCATGCAGCTGGCGAACAACGTCGTCCATGAATGCTGCGACAGCAGCAGCAGCAGCAGGTACCAGCACGACGTCGTCTAGCGCTGCCTCGACTTTGCAGGTGGATGAACTTGCAGCAGCAGTACAGCTGCTTCCCTGCAGCAGCAATAAGCTGCAGCAATATGCAGTACCCATGAGCAGCAGCAGATTCAGCACAGATCAATCCAACTTGCAGCTGCACATCATCAAGCAGCATCAGCAGCAACCCTACTTCAATTTCTCGGAGACGTTCGATATGGATTTGATGAAAACTAGACCCCATCATATTCCAGTGGATCAGCGGCAGCAGCAGCAGCAGGAGGATCGTCATGTGGAGAACTCCATGATCAGCAGACATGAATACTATAACAACCAGATCAATCCTGCAGGTCTCAATTTCAATCAGCTTCAAGTTACTTCAGACTTAGAATTACCAGCTGCTGCTGCAACAGGTGCATATCTCAGGACTCAGCTCCGGGAGCCAATATCATCAAGTTATAACAACAATGCGGCTGCTGCTATTGTGACCAGTAGCTCTGCATGTACTGCTCATGTTGCAGCACCACACCAAACTCTAATGTCAAGTTTTGCCGCAGCAGCAACTGGATCACCTCGTGCAGTGTCCAGCAGCAGCTTCACTAGTTCTGCAGGACCTGTAGCAGCAGCTGCTGCTGCTTTGCATATCTCCAACTTTAGTACTGGAGCTCCAGATCCACCACTCACCATGGCCATGACAACTCCAGCTCCAGGGATGAATAGTACCCGGGTTCATGGCCATCATAGCTATGATCATCAGAACATTCAAACTTCAAGAGTGCAGGTCCTTTGGGATTTTCAGGAATAGATTATTCAATCCAGAGGAACACAACAGAATCATCATCATCATCATCATCACCTTTCCTTTTAGAGCTGCTCATGATGATCCATACAAGCTTATGGAAGCATTTTCTGGTTCTGGACCCAAGTGTTAAAGTCTTGTAATCCTTAGGCCGGCCCAAGATCCATAGAAGCTTGTTGAAGCATTTTCTGGTGTTGGACCCCAAGTGTTGAAGTCATGGAAGCCTGTGTCCTAAAACTAGTCCCCCAACTGCAAATGTGCTCTTATATAGCAATCAATCTCTTCTTATTCTTTCACATTTTCCAATCTCTTCTTCAAATTCTTCTTTCACATCTTCAAAGCTTGCAGCAGGGAGCAGTTTTGTGCACTTGCCTTGTTTCAATTGTATTGGTGGCATTGGGTTTTAGGGTTTAGGGTTTTAGCAGCTGATGTTTTTTAGTTTTTGCCTACTGTAGCTGCGGCTGCTGCTAACTAACTTTAGTATGATTGGATCTTTGATTTTCAATCTTTGACTCTCACTTGACAACAACTGAAATTAATTTTTAATTGAGTAGAATTGTGTTGGTATTTATTGTCAAGTTGTTATCTTCTCTAGATGAGGTAGACGTTACATTCTTGAGGAAAAAAATTCACCAAACACACACTCATTGAGGGCTTGCTACAAAGTAAGCCCTCAATGATTCCATGTGCGGAGCCTTGGGAAATTTTGTTTTCAGAGAATTTGTCTTGTTGGGTTTGGGATTGTGTTTTTGTGGAGGAGAGTATGGAAAAAAGTTTTGTCCCTAGATTTTTGTAAGACCTATGGTTTTGAAACAATTGTGGTATTAAATCTACTTTTTGTTTATTTTTCAAAAAATTGTCATTGATCAATTGATGATTGTCTACTTTAAAATGCTTGAACCCTACACAAAAACTTTTCAAAGACTTTCTAAAATACTCTATGTGGATCTTTGCTTTAACTCCAATAATCTAGGTTCTCCTTTGCAAAGGGAAAGAGGGAACCTATCCTCTAATATAAATTGAATCAAGCAAGATTTTGAATTACATGATGACACCATGATGAAAGCATCTAGAAGCATGTGGGAACTATGATATGGTTTCACATTATAACTGGAAGAGAAATGCATGACTTAGAGCAAACATAATTTTTTTGTGTAGCAAAACACATTAAATTTTTCTTTTCGTTGTTGTTGCTTCCAATGTTGTAGTGCAATGACAGTGGGCACCATAATCTAGGAAGTTTCCAGAAATTTTGCAGAAGAGATTTAATGTTCAGGTGGACCAGTTATAAAAACTTGTTGCTAGTTGAATGTTGTAAAAGTTGGTACACACACAAAAGGACACACATACCTGGTTCATGTACTGAATCTGCAGGAGCAATCATGGGCACCATCAGACAACTGCACCTGGGAAATAATTTTTTTTGAGTGTGGGTTCCTTGGTTTCTCAAGGTTTGTGCTACAGGACAGGTAGTACTTTCCAATAACAAGTGATACTAAAATTAACAAAGAAAACATTAATTTATGAGTTGTCTGGTCAATTTTTTTTTATTTAATTCATTTTAAGTAGAAACCAGGCTCAGGTGGTTCTGTGAATTTTTTTGTAAGAATCATAGGTTCTGGTTATTTCAAAAACTTCAAAGAACCAACACTTTTCATGAAATAATTGACAGGTTTTTGGCATATTCCGTGACTTCTTATTTTTTGAGAACTGTGATTATATCAATCCTAGTTCTTTGAATATTTTGAGAACTGACAGGTGAATGAATTTATACTCGAGTTATAATAATCCCGGAGTATCTGTGTCTAATTTTAAGAACTACCCAACACAGCTAGAAATTTGCGTTCTGCATGTATATGGTTTAGAACTTACATGAAATGTAAGTCTAAAATTATATTATTTTATTTTATGTTGTGTAAAACAATGGAGGTATAATTATTTTACAATTACATTTATATGATTTTACACATGTAAATACTTGTCATTTCTTTTTCAGGAGGGGGGTTTGGCTTTTAAATGTTTTTGGTGATACGTCAATCAAAGTGGTCCATTGAACAAGTTTTTTTTATTAAAAAAACCTCTTAAAAACATATGTGCTTTGGAATGCATGACAATCAAATTAAACTAATTAATATGAATCTTAATAAGCACCCAAGCTCTTGTAAAGTCCTACACCAAAAAGGGTGATGAATAAAGTTACGAATAAAATTTTTACTCAAGCAATGACTCAATAAAGCAAAATGCATCCAAGGTATCCTCTAGCATAGCACCACAATTTGTCTCTAGCCTTTGTTCAAAAGTTTGCTCTTGTACTATATATTGGAGATTAAAGGAAACCACTATCGTAGTCCCATATTGGTAGAAAATGCTTCTATTTGGAGAGTATTAAAAATATCATGATTTTTTTGTGAAGGGCCAATCAAAGTGGCCTATTGCACAAAAAACCATTGAGCTTTGAGATGTACCCACCTTTCAATGTACATACAACTAATTAATATGAAATGCAAATAGATATAATTATTAAAGATATATACTACATACAGTTACACACCCTCAAAACATTTACACAACATTTGCGTAAATGTATTTGACAAATATTTACATTACTTTCATGTAAGTGTAAAAAGTTTGGATGTGTAAGTGTAAATCATTTACGCTTGCTTACACAGGATTTACACGACATATACACGACTATTGATACTATTGATGTTTACACGCACAACACTGATAGAAACACACAATTTAGTTCCTGGATGTTTTGGAGAGAAAAACTCATGATCAAATTAGTGGTGGACTCTGCCATTGGCTTCTCCCAACCTAGTTTTGAACAATTTTTAAGAAACGTCTTTTGTAATCACAGACAGACACACAACAGATCTATCAGGTATTTCAGAAGGACAAGAGCTAAGGTGCCCTGTGCATGAAGCAAATGCCAGAATCAGACCTCCTCCCTCCCAGCTTCTATTCAAACACAACGACATTGAGGAAGAAACTCGCACTAGGCTACTCATAATTGTTGTTGTTGCTGGGGACTAATAACATCTACAACTGCCAGAGGCTTCTGCTTTCTCTCAGTCAAGAGATCATGTCAACCACCATGGTGTAGTAGTGCCATCATTTCCTTCTCCAAGCAGTCCTAGTTTCAGCTTTAGTGGCTAGGGTACACAACCATAGTGGCTACAGTGGACTCCCCAATATGGTGTTCTGCATTTCAAGATATTGGGACCCAAGAGTATCTTCAGTGTTTTGACCCATCTTCAGCTGGACAAACTATTTTCAATCTATGTTATTTCGCAGATTTGCCAGGCATGGCCAAGCCTAGCTCCGTGTATACTTTTTTCTTATTGTTTTTCAATTCTGTGGTCTAGCTCAAGTCTCTGCAACAAGATGGAGTTACAAAAATTATCAGCTATCATTGGCCACTCATTCAAAACAATTCTGACATCCTTTCTCAATTTTTGACTACCAAATGAAGAAGATTTGGTAATTTTTCCCATTCAAAAAAACTCTCAAAATTGGGAATTAAAAGTATCCCAGCACCTAAAAATGTCACCAAAATAAGTCATTTTTAGCATTTTTAACATCTTAAATTTGCAACAGTGAGAAATTTGACACACACAAAGCTTTTTTAAATAAAATAAAATAAAATAAATAAAATCACAGTTGGCTTCAGCTTGAGGACCAGTGTTTTTTTCTGTGGGATTCTTCGAACTGTGGATACAGAGGAGGTTATATGGACAATGAGTTCCTATTGGTAACCAAAACTAGGCAGGATTCTTTAAAAAAATCTACTATATAGTCTGACCTGTAGCCAAATTTGGCTCATTCCTCTGGTGGATGATAGCCAGTCCACCTACTTGACAAAATTGAAATGAAAAACCCTTTTGATCACCTATATCCATTCGTCATTGAACGCTTTAAAATCAGTCAGGAAGTTCAAGAAGTTCATAGCTTCTAGTAACGTTCTTGTGGTGGGTACCAATAACTATTTCCATTGCAAAAGCTTATGCTTCTGTTTGCTTCCATTTGATCCGATTCAGTGGGGGGAGGCGAGAGAAGGGGGGAGGGAGGCGCTCTTGGTCTCTCTGTTTGTTTGCTTCTTCTCAACAGCCAAAATGAAACAACGCCAGGAATGAACCATTGTGGTCGGATGGAGTGGATGAGATGCCTTACATGGGCCAACCCTCTAGAACTTTTCAGAACTGGGCTGAGCATCCTTGTCAGGCCCGGAACCCCTAATTTCAGGAAAGCACCCAAGGAGGGGCTGACCTGGCAGACAAGATTTGAACCCTAAACCTTTACATATAATGTGCAATTGTCTAAAGTAGACGTCTCAATAATCGTCCAAATAAGCAAATCTGAGTTTGTTTCCAAATGCATTTACAACTCAGAAATTTTACCCAAATCTTTCAGAATGTTGTACATGGAGGTGCATCAGTTGGACCAGGTAACTGCTGAGAGTGCATAGGTTACTCGATATAATCCATTGTAGGGGAGTGTGAAGCTTACGGTTTATCTGATTAAGAAGAGAGTGAGTTATGAGGTTCAGCCAACCAGTGACCAGGAATGTGCAAAAATGTATCAGTGAGGTACAAAAATGTCAAAAGGGACAGATGGAAACTGGATAAAACTGGTGAGCAGTATTTTTTTGGGGCCAAATTGCGATCTGAAACTAATGATGTCACTCTACACAAAGATTTTTTCATGGAAAACATGGCACAATTTCGTCAGATTTTGAAGGAAAAAAATTCAAATTTCCAGAATTTTATGATAACTTCTAGTACTTAGTCAAGAATAGAGAAGGATGCTGGTGTTTTTTCTACTTTCGTATCTAGTATGTATCCAAATGTGACTACATGATCTAATGGCTGACGGCCACTTCAGCTGCATCACAAAATTGAAAAAAGAACCCTGCCGGTGAGCTCTTGTCCAATGCCGTGCTGCCATGTTAATGAGACAATCCCTGCATTCATTTATGGTTAGTATCAAAGCAAGAAACCCACCCATAATCACAGCAACTTGTTTTGTGATGGAATTACTAACTTATAGTACCTAGATAACTTGGGCTCTGTGCTGCTGCGCACTACCAGTGACAATCCACTACATTTTTATTTTTTATAATGTTCTCATATGGTTTCCAACGGTTCCATCATCATTTTTGTCAATGTTAAATTTAATTTGAATTAATATAAATGTTAAGGACATGAAAAGGCACATGTTAATTCATCTTTTCATATTTGTGTTGTTGGGCAGGGAAAAGGAGTGAAGTAATTTTAAGCATAGGAAATAATCATTAGGAAAGGACATTATTATTAAGAAAGAAGTAAGGTTGTTGGTATTGAAAATGAGATACTTATTTTTGGAATTGTCCAGAGAGTATTGTACAAAGAAGAATACAAATTCAATTGTCCAAAGACAAACCATATGAAAAATTATGAAAACTTTCCTATATATCAGTTCCTTAAAATTGGAATAAAGAAAAATGGGATGAAAGGGTGGATGGATTAGCAAGGGCAAGGTGGGGGGGAGGCAGTGGGTGGATACTAAATTTTTAGTTTCCTATCTAGATTGAAAATCTAGTAATTGTAAACTTGTTGACAATATTGAATTAATAATCCCGTTGGGTGGGTTGAGTTTGTTGGCTCTGCCTTTAGGGTTTGTAATAATGTCAGATAGGAATGTCAGAAAATACATTTGCTTAAACTTGATATTTGGTAGATTCGATTGATACAAAAATGAATGAATTGGGGTGCATTTGTGGTACTGATCATAGACATAACCCTAAATTAGCTCAAACTGGGAACCTACATGGTCACTTGGGCCAAAACTGGTGGCAGAACTTGCAATTGGGATTCCCAGAAAGGAGATCTAAGGGGACCAAACTGAATAATCCTCTTGAACTTGAGAGGTCAAACTAGTTGATCACCACTTCGTGTTTCCCAACTAGTGTGAAGATTAAGCTAGGTAGCTTAGGTGAGTACAGAACTCCCCTAAGTGAGCAGGTAGATAGGTAGGTGATTTCAGTGGGTAAGTTGGTTGTTGAGTAGATAGTTTACATAGGTCAAGATACCTACATACCTATGTAAGTATGTTGGTAAGTACATTAGGTAGGTGGGTAGGTTCCTAGATTGGTAACATAGGTAAGTGAATAGATAGCCAAGATAAATAGATACACTAAGTAAGTGGGTAGGTAGTTTAAATAGGTGGGTAAGTACGTAAGTAACAATGGTAAATGATTAGTAGAAATACGAATAGACCTCAATGGTTATAAGGCAGTTCTTAAGATTCATAACTACAATTCTCCACAAAATTAAAAACTTGGTTGTGGAATGTATCCACAGTTTTCAAAAAAATTGAAAAAATCAAATAACTAGCCAAAAACCCACTTGTTCTTTACTGCTTCATTCATGAAAATCGCAAATTCTTTAAGGTTTTTAAAATAACCCAGACCAGCATTCTTTGATTCTAACTTTTATTTCAAAGAACTGAACCAATGATTCTTTAATTCTGAAATATTAAAAAATTAAAAATGGCAGTTCTTTGAAAATACAAATGACTACACAACATTGTAGTACCTTGACACCTTTGGCACTAATTATACTATTTGTAAACATGTTTAAATTTTCAAAAAATATTTTTTATTTGTAGAAAAAAATAAGGAAGTAAAGTAGAGAATATTTTGCAAGACTATTAGATTTTTAAGAAGGAAACTCAAGAATATTGTAATTTTTCTGCATGGAATCCTCAAAATTAATTAGTTAGTTGATAGACATGTGTTGACACTGTCCTTGCACTATGTTGCTTAAAGGTTATGTTGGAAGTATAAGGGGGCTTCAGACTAAGGCCTGGTTTATAAATCTCAATTCAATCTTGCAATCTGATTGGTCTAGAGCTTCAAATTAAGACCTAGTCTTTCACACTAGGCCCCATTTACGAGTCCCAACCATGAGTGGGAGTCCTACATGGTTACACTTTTTGGTTCCATGGGTTAGGACTTAAATATGACTGAAAAGAAACCGATTCCAAACTGGCCTGTAACCTTGAATTCTATTACAAGAATTTGCACAAGAAGAATTTGAAAACTTTAGAAAAGCCCTGTTTGGTGGAATAATGGGTGGGTGGCTGATTTTTCAATCATGGGGGCTGATAAAACAAGATACGGTCATGCTCTCATCAGCCCAGAGTTGATCTTGCCACAAAACAAGATCTGGACCATCCATCCAACCCAAATGCGAGACATAACAAACCCTAATTGCTAGGGCTTTGAGCAGGGCGTGAGTGAACTCACCAAAGCTCTCGCTTTGTGTGTTTCCAAGCTCTTCACCAATTGCCTCTTTCTTGTAATGCAATGTCACCACAAAGCTCTAAAGAAGTTGCACTTGCTAGTGTGTAGTTTTCAATACAAATTGTAGTGTGTGCGTCATGGAGATTTATGCACATGAATTTTTGCAATGTGAGGTGACAATTGATGGATGTTGTGATTTTCCAGAAGATCTTTTCAACTTGGGAGTCAATGCTCAATAATGGGGAAGTTTTGAATTACTTTATATTGTTTATTTAGGGTGTTAAAGGCCTTAAGGTGCTTTGTGAATGATTTTGTTGAATCCTTTCGTGTGGCTCAACAATGGTGGTTTTGTTGGTCATTAATCGACGACTATTGTATATGATTTTTGTGCAATGGAGTTATTGTCATTAAACAAGCATTGCAACTTGCAACACCTTTGTGTAATGTGGATTCTATACTATCACAAGGGCTTCATAGACTAGAACTTGGGAAATCAGATTTGGAATTTCAAGAACTAGCAAGGGCTTGGTGAATCGAAACATGGGAAATCATTGAGTGTGGTGCATATTCAACTTGATATTTCTCCTGAACAATAAGAATTTTACACCCCCCTATTTGTTTCCATTTCTTTTTATATCTTTACACCAAAGTTGAGTTTTATTGAAGGTTTACGTTTTTGTTTGTGAGTCCTAAAATATGTCTTCAACCTCTTTATCCAATCCAGAGTTCCATTTCATCTCTTTCTATCTCTCTACACCATAGCTCATATTTGTTTTAAGTTTAGGTTCTTATTTATGAATCTTTAGAGCTATCTTCATCTTTCTATCTAGTCTAGAGTTTGCATTCCATCTCTTTCTATTTTTCTACATTAGAGCTTGTCTTTGTTTAAGGTTTAGGTTTTTATTTATGAGTCGTGACATATTTCTTCATCTTCTTTAAAATCTAGAGCTTGCAAACAATCTCTCTCTCTTTCTCTACATTAGAATTTAATTTTATTGAAGGTTTAGGTTCCTTTTTTTGAGTCTTGAAATTTATCTTCAACATCTATACCCTAAATTTGTAATTCTAGAGCTCATAGGTTCTTATTTACGAATTTTCAAATTTGTCTTCATCTTCTAAACTTTCTATCCAATTCAGAGTTTTTAAACTCCATCTTTTTTTATTTGTTTACACTAGAAATTATTTTTGTTTAAGGTTTAGGTTTTTGTTTGTGAGTTTTCAAATTTCTCTTCATCTTCTAAGCTTTCTATTCAATCCAAAGTTTTGGCATTCCATCTCTTTATATCTTTTGAGCTCTCTCTCTAGTCCAAAGTTTTTCCATTCTATCTTTTTCTATTTCTCTACAACAAAGTTTAATTATGTTTAGTGTGTAAATTCTTGTTTGTGAATCTTCATATATGTCTTCATCCTTTGAACTTTTTGTCCAATCTAGAGTTTGCATTCCATCTCTTTCTACCTTTCTACATTAGAACTCATTTATGTTTAAAGTTTAGGTTCTTGTTCAAATGAGTTTTCAAATCTATCTTCAACCTTTCTGGAATGTAGAGCTTCCCAATTCCATCTCTCTTTATCTTTCTACACCAAAATTCATTTGTAATTGTAGTTGGAATTATTCATTACATTGCTTTGAACTGTGACGAGATCTCCACACTAGATAATTAATCTTGGTTATTTGTCCACTGCTATGTTGTGGAAAATTGGGTAAGGATTCCTATTTTGATCTCCTTTGATCGTGTTTTGGAAGGATTTGGAAATAACAATCTAACAAAAATGACATAGAGGCATTGACCATAGGAGGGGGTATGCCAAGAGATGAGGTTGCTACCAAGCTTATTAATTTTGGAATAGATAGTGTGAATGTGTTTCAAGGCACCTTGAGTCTAGTGTCATGAAACGAATTCATGATGATTATGCAGCATACTCCATAGGAGTGCATTATATGGCACATTGGATGAACTTAATAATGCAAACCTTATTAATGTTTCCTTTGGTGAAGCACATTGAGGATTTATTACAGACCTTGCATGTTTATTTTGCACATTCCCCTAAAAGTCATTTGGAATTCACAAAATTGATTGAGATTATGGAAACTAAGAGGAACAAAATATTGTGTAACATCAAGACTCAATGGATTTTCATGTTGAGCCTTGCCAAAATAGTGATGGCAAAATACAAAACCTTGTTGGTGAAAATGGCTATGGACAAAAATAAAAATCAACAAACAAAGTTCAATTACATGAGCACTTGTGTGACCTATAGATTCTACTTGGGCTTGCATGCATTTTGCCCATGTTAGAATCAGTGCATGCTCTTATCAAGTTTGCCCAAATGCGGGACATATTTGTATGTGACCTTGGGTAGCCATCAAAGTCTGTCAAAATGATCTTTATAACGCGTACTATGATCAAACCTAGAAATTTTCTACATATAACTTTTGGGCTTTCGAGTCTTTGTTTGATTGCAAGCATGAAAACATCCATATGTGGTGGGTGTCGGATGTTAATATTGGAGTTTGCCACTTGGCCTTTGAAATCTCTAGCCATTACATTTGGGCAATCCATTAGGATTTGGAGACTACGGTCACTTGTTTTGTGATAGAAGATGTCTTTGTTGTTGTTGAATCTCTGGTGAAAAACCAATGCATAGGTGGTGCCTTCCTTCCCTATTTTTGTGATTTTTTATTTCATTACAATTTTAGGTTTATAAGATTTTTTTATTGACATTTTAGAATCATGTGTGTGCTTTGGCAAAGGATGTTAAAGAACTTATTCAAGAGCTCAATACAGGTTCCCAGCTCATGCCATCATGGATGCACTTGCGATTGTGTATCCCCAGTATTGGTTGTAGTTAAATTGTGATGTGAGGTAGACACTTGCAAGTTTTTAAAGTTTATTTTTGTTATGATAAGACAGACACCTTGAATGGGCAAGTGGTTCAAGTGCATGAATTTTTAAATGCAAGTGACCTTGAATGTTAACAAGGCACGTTCAAATTGATAATGAAATAAAATGCAACAAATTGTTTGGCCCCTCCCTTTGACATGAATCCTTTGACTAGGATGTGGTGTTTGGTGACAACATCCCACATTTTGGTTACCAGCTTCCCTAAGTATGTCAAATTCACTAAGTTGGTTATGGTGCAAGTCGTTGGCAGTGTGGAGGATGAAAGACGTTTCTTTGTTGTGACACTTATGAAATCTAAGCTCCATAACAAGTTGACAACCCATTTGTCACTCATTGTGCACATGTTTGCAGAATGCTTTTATACTATACATAATTTCCCATACAAAGAGTGCATTGAACAATGGAAAGGTGCCCACCACTGCTATTGTTATGATGGTTAAAGTGCAACAAACAAGTTGATTTGAGGGACCATAGAGGTTCTTCAAAGAGGAAGGCAACTTTTTTGCATATTCTTATCCTAGCATGTGGATTCACATTTTTTGTGCCAACAAAGGTTTGTTGGTGATCTATGGTGAATTTTAATTGTTGGCTCCCCAGACAAGCCCTTCTATTTCCATGGCTTTGGCATGTTCTACATGCTTTCCTTTTGAATGGAATTTGTGGTAACATTGATGTATATTGTAGGCTAACTTGATGTGATCTAAATTTGGCAACTTCAGGTCATTTTTTTCTACCAAAAACATCCTTTGTATGAGTTGCATCCCCTTTTTTTGGGGGTCACCAAGTGGCTAAAATTCAGCACAAAAAAAATGCTGATCATAAGCAAGAAAAAAATAGTAAAAGTGTCCAGATTATTATCTACCAACATTATATTCTAACACGTGATCAGAATATAGTGAGGTTCCCAAAAACAATGATTTTCCTCTATGACCAGTAGCCAAATTTGGCTAAGTCCTCTTGCAGATGATTGCTAGTCCAAGTAGCTCACAAAATTGGGGAGAAAAAACCTTGCCAATGATGACTGAAACCCTCTAAAATCACTGTTTCTTTTCTCTCTTTTTTCTTATTGAATTTTGAAGTTCTCTTTTTGATGAAATTTTGACACTAAATAAAAGACTGCTCATTAAGAATCACCCTTCTTTCATGATTCTTTCTCTAATAACTACTAGACAGCACAAACTGCTAATGATAGAGTTATATATATTTTGTAATTTTGGCAAAGACCTTTAAAAACCTGAGCACCGTGGGATGGTGAATTTCAACAGGCAAGTGCCAAAATTCTGGCCTATGAGGCCATTATGATACTTTAATTAGAATTTTAAAGGTTTGACATATACAGGTCTCAAATATTTTGAATATAATTTTTTATACGTGTATGTTGTCCATCACTTTTCATCATTATAACTCTTCCATAAGATCACTTGAGATTACCATTCAAGGATAAAACCTTTAATCTTAAATTTATACTAGATTTTGTTTTCACTTTTTTTAGTTCTAAAGATTTTTTTCTCCTCCTATGAAATGTGAGTTGTGACTCACATTAGGCAACATGGACCAATTTTCACATTTCCATTGCTTCAATTTTAGGCTTTTAAAATGTTTACTTTCTCATGGATTACAAATTTGAACTCTGCATGGCTGCGCACTACCATTGACAATCAATTTTTATTTATTTTTCTTATGTTTTCATATGGTTTTCCATCATTCATTATTACTTATGTCAATGTCAAATTTAATTTGTGTTTTCATATCCATGTTGGTGGATAGGAGAAAAGAATAAGGTAGTTATAAAATGGAGGTAGTTATTAAAAAAATTGAGAGATAATTATTAAGAAAGTTAATAGACAAGAGAAGCAGTTATTTAAAAAAAAAATGAAGTAGTTAGGTTTGAAAATGAGATAGTTAGTTTTGAAATTGTCTTTGAAATGGTCATGCACAACCACACGACGAATTCCAAAAAAATATTGCACAAAAATCTCCCATATACTCATCAAAATTCTCATGAAATTTCAGAGAATTCTCTTCATTGGATTGTTTTGAAATTAATTTAGATGGAATCTGACAAGAAGGTGGGATGTAATGCAGTCTTCCAAAGAGATCCTCAGGCAGGATCACCCACTTACTAATTAATACATGCGTGTCTGTTACACTTTTAGACCCAAAGTTCGGGCTACACGGTTCTACATGGTCTATCTTTGGACAGGTTAGAAATTATCCTGTCATTTCTTTTGACAGATTTGACACGAATTTGACGTTCGTGTGACATAAGGACAAAGCTTCCACACAAACATGTGTGCAACAAAAACAATGAACCTTGTTGAGGAGTTGGGTTACACTGAAACGGGCTTTAAATTTGTTTTAAATTTTGTGAGGGGATGTGGGTCGGTTTTCTAGACAATTGTGCCTTATGGGTTCCTTCCAGTTATTAGGACCAATTTGGGGAACTGGTGTCATTAATGATTCCAGCATGTTGGCAACGTGGTCCTGTCCCCTTAAGTAATGGAGGCTTATATAAGAGCCTGGAGGCTCACACAAGCTGACTGTTATTTGATTTTATTTTCTTAAGAAAGCTTGTGTTGAGTCTCCGACTCCCTTGGTTTTTGAGCCCTGTCACCTCTTCAGATTTTAAATTGTTATTAGGACTACTGCTTCTCTCTTTCTTATTGAATTCAATGTGCTTCATTGCTTGCTTGCTTGCTGCTTCCGTTTAGTCTATGCTAACCGGTTTGCACTTTTGCATTTGCTGGCTATTTTGTCAAGTTGACTTCTCCTTTTAGCCAAGTCCATGTTGCAAACCGGCTAATAAGTACACACCAATTTCAGTACTTTGTCAAGTTCATTTTGTTAAGTTGTCAAGTTCAAATCACCAAATTGTTGAGTTCACATTGCGAGTGCTACATTGCAGTGTGGCTATGCATAAGTGTTTATGTTGTTTTCATAAGAGGTCAAAAACTATTTTCTATTTCTTACTTTCGAAGATTTTACCTTACTTGTTTAAAACTCAAATGGAGCTATAAATGGGCTATAGGGGCACCAAGTGAACTATCTAGACCCTTTGAATCACCATGTTGAAATTGATAGGGGAGTGAACACAAACTCTTTGAGTGCTGAAGTGTTTGCTCAATGACCTATCTACACTAGAATGTTTACTAATTCAATTTTTTTGGGTGAAAATTAAATTTGTGACATCCCTCCCTCGTATAAATACATGTTTATTTGAATAATGAAAGCATTGAACCAATAGCTGCAACACAAGTTGTCCAAGTCATGGATGTCATATGAATGGTTGTGATTCACTACTAGGTTGTGTTAGTTGTTTCTTAATATCCAATGTAATTATAATAAAGGTTCCAAGAGAGTGCCAAGCTCAAAAGTGTTTACGGGACTAAAATTGGATAGCTATTCCACAATCATAAAATTTAAGTCCTGTAAAATGAAAACAACGATCCATAGTTCCAGTGAACACAACAACACACATATACACGAGATCTTACATACAATGGAACTATACTAATATGTTGTCTTGTTGGCTCCCTCCATAGGGAAGAGACTAAACATTGGTATATAATGTAGGCATAACATTTTGGCTTGAGCTTGACCCGATGTGTGAGTGACATCTGAAATACTATGTGTGCATATGATGGATGGGCATGTTCTATACAAATGCATGCATCCAAATGAAAAGTTCTAAATTTGATAAGAAAAGCTTTTAATTTGAAGTGTGAAACTACCATAAAGGGTAAAATCATTTTGTGATGAGCTACTTGTTTAAAAACTCTACCATCCAGGTTTTAAACTCAGAATCTCCCTAGGGGATTCTAATAATGAACACTCACACAGCCCAAACAACAAGCATGTGATGGATATGGAACACATTGGGAACAACGAAAGTCCAACACCACCCTCCCACCTTCCCCAAAAGACAAAAAAAACCTGGACCACCTGGTGCATGGTGCCTCACCTCATTCGCTGCAAGAAATTTGTTTGCCTATTCCTAGGCTAATGGCGGAGGCATGAACTATGGTGTATATTCCTACACCTTTCTAATATTGAGAAATTGCAAAAACAGCATTATTACCCATTGAATCATCAACCCAAACCCATATAACTCAGTAGAGTTGCAAACTAATCTTTTAAGTTTAATTGGAATTATCTAGTTCCACCTTTGACCCAACTTCATTACTTGATTTCATAGTACAAGTGCAATAGTAGATAACAAACCATGTGACAAACTCAAATTTTGTGCACCTGCATTATAATTTGTCCCTAAAGGTGACGTTAAAAATTTCAATGGTGGTAGTAAGTTGTAGCTCTATGTGGTGAAGAGTCACTTTACTCTAAGCTTAATTGACAAACTACATTTGTCTGGTTTTACTTTCAATTATAGAAGAAAGTCACAAAGTTAAAAAAATTTAAAATTTAAAATCATTTGGCTAGGATTCAATTATTCTCCATATCCATTAAGGAACTAGTATCTTAAAGTTATTTATTATAATTTTCTAGACACACAATCAGGGGTTTTTTTTCTTTTTGTGTTTTTTCAATTTTGTCAAGTAATTGGAGTGGCAATCATCCGCAAGAGGAATGAGCCAAATTCAGCTAGAGGTCAGACAGTAAAGGAGATTTTTTTGGAAAGATTGCTGCCTAGTTCTGGCAACAAATACCAACTCATTGTCTTTTCTCAAAATATGGCGAACTTTTGCAGCTTTTTTCCAACAAATTCAAGCTTTTTGTACAATTAGCATTTGGGTTTTTATTTTGTCACCACAGTGCGAAAATTCAGCCCTGCAGAAAAAAAAAAAAAAAAAAAAACA
>Ga0209611_10004005_pt1 | contig 25305 bp, 19 predicted proteins | sample S1TSphgellanicum_3_FD_187693 | JGI IMG/M metagenome (GOLD analysis project Ga0209611, IMG submission 187693) | Host-associated microbial communities from peat moss isolated from Minnesota, USA - S1T2_Fc - Sphagnum magellanicum MG (SPAdes) (version 2) | ecosystem: Host-associated > Plants > Peat...
GGAACCAAAAAAAAAAAAGTACAATGGTCAGCAGCAAAAAGAAATGGACTGTCATGAACCCCATCCGGCGCCAAATGAAAAAACGCAACCCATCCAGTGGACAGAACGGCCAACTGGTGCATTGGTGACTGTTAATTCACTCTGGCCTTTTATCTGTAATCCAGGACTGTTGCCAGACGGACAGTAATGCAAAACAAGTTGCCACTAACTACATGAAGTGCACTTGTGCTGATCACAATTTCATGTAAAGCATGGTCAATAGAAGGGGCTCAGTGGGTACCTCGTGAGAACCACCATAAATGTTAGAAGCAACAGCATGGAAGATTGATGCATTAATAAACACAAAGTCCACCCCATCTTCAAAGATGTGAAACTAGCCAACCTCCATATCCTGCCACCAATGAACAGCCACAGTTAATCAGAGTTCTATCCACTTGAGAACAGAAAACTAAAGGAAGACAAGAGGCAGAGTGTGAGGCAATGACTAGATATTGTGGAAAGACCAACCAACAAAGTAATACAATGAGAAAGCAGACCTTACACACAGAGATGACCAGTAAATGTGAAACAATGGTGGAGCTGTAACCCTCCTGAGAAAGTGAGACCCTATATCAGTACCTCACTTAGAAGCACATTGGAGTAGAAGCATCTGCATGACCATGAGATTCAGATATGGGTGAGATTCTGATACCTGTCCTGAAACATTGTAGATCTTCCGAATGCCAGTTTCCCAAGCATCAGCATAATTGGTGTACTGAGGAGCCACCACCTGCTCCCAAAACAAAACCCTGAACACAGTCAAACTTGCAAGGAAGATATCCAAATTTTCATGAAGCAGTACAACTGTTCCAACAATCTTTCCATTCCTCTTTAGGGTTCAGATAGTGCACTGCAGGATCATTTGATTCAATATGCAGTCCCAGAGATTTCTCAGCATGTATGTGTATTTTGCTTAAAGGATACGGGCTCTTCAGACAATATGCAGCACACAATTCTTTTTATCACTACTGGACCAAGTAATGGGATTGTCAGCTTCACTGGAATAATTCTGACTCCTAGTGTTCTTTTTTGCTGTATATTCATGGCATTCAATCTGTACTAAACCTTTCTGTCTTGGGTGCCGGCACAAGATAGCAGTTACCGTGATATTGTGACTATGGCATGACAATGCTTTAGGTAGAGATCCCACAACATCACCAAGACCTCCTGCAGAATAAACAGAAACAATCAGTTACCTTCACTCATCACAGTGACACTGTCAGAGGAAATTGCTTCTTTCTAACCTATAGTTGACATAGTGCAAAAAATGTACACAGATACAAAGGAGCTGTGTAAGGCAGAAATCTGAATACTAACATAGGTTTTTCCTGGTACCAGTTTTTGACCAGGGTGCACATTCAGCTGCAACCACAATGACATTCATGACATTAGGTGGTCCTGCCAAGGGTGGCAGCTCAATAGCTTGAATGCTGTCCACATCACCAGCGGTATCATGATCAGGGGCTTATGCTTGGGCAACTTGTGTCCTTGCGTCATTGCCAGAATCCAAACTAGTAGTGGCTTCTTCCTCGTTTGCTGGAGTGCAGGGGGGTGGTGCAACAAGTGGATTCAAGGCTGGAGCAATAGATGCAGCTTAGGCAGAAGAGGGAAGAGAGAAAGGTTTTTACAGGGGAATGAGCTTGAGTTTCTCCTGACTCTGGTGTGGAGGGTGGAGGCCAAGCTGTTATCAATGGCCTCACAGGCAAAGGTGGAGATGTCTGCATGGCACTTGACATTCTGGGAGTGACCTTGACAGACACCCAAACTTTTTATCCCTTATCATTCACTCATGCAGATGCAGGTTTGGAATGTTCATCTTGTTGATTCGTCAAGCAGAAGATGACATTCTTTGACGCTCCTCTATCTGCATCCAAACAGAAAATTCCTTGTCAAAATACTGAGAGACAGTGCACTCATCTGGATGACAAATTAGGTGATCATGCATTCATGCACCAAATCATGGGCAAGGAAGTAAACACATTATTCCAGATTGAGAATAGTCCTTGTGCAATCCATTTGTGCAATACTCAAATAAATCAGATCACCTAGCTGATTGGATCTGCAACAGTGGTCTGTGAATCCAACTGAGCTTTTTATAGCATCTGAAAGATGTACCGGAGTGAATCAAGTACAAAGGAAAATGTGGGGGGGAAAAAAACTAAACAAACAAACTCTCTAACTGAACTAAATGCACCCCCATACCAATCTCCCAATCTTCTGCATTGCACATTTCTGATGAAGCACAAAGTATATAGCCAGCCTCTGTGATGATCTCTACAAACACAACGAAGAGGAGATCCTGCGCTCTCTAACAGCATCTCCACCAACACACTGCACAACATGTTTTGGATGAAGATCAGAAATTTTTTGCCTGACAGGCCCAGAAAAATGGCTGTGACTCAGCATTTCTGTTCAAGATGCTGAGGCTAGCAAATGCCCCAGCACAGTCTAACACCTGCTCTTGATTGGTCACATATATTGATTTGGTCCAGGTGATTTGTTATTAGTAGGTTCTGACCTTTTGCTGTCCCAGGTTCATGTTTATGGGTGGGGATTGGAATCTGTAAATAAGTACTCTTGGATGAGAGAAATACAGTTGCAGGGCCAAATGCTGAGTGTGGGTGGAGCTCTGCTCTAAACACAGGATCAACACAAGTTGTACCAAGGATTACTCCTGCAATTGACTTCCATGCTCTCAGGAAACCACAGAAAGGAAGGGTTAGGTCTGTTGTAGCAGCTTTTTTTTTTTAGCTCTCTTCCACAACTGTGCGCCTTTCCAAATTGCCCTTATTGTCATCATTGTCTGGACTCGTGTGTATGTAGCACCTCCTCCCTTCTTCTTCTTCTCTGTTCCCCTGTTGCAGTTGTCACTCACCTACTACAAACTGCCTGAATCCTGTACCTCTGTGAACATATCGCCAATGCCAAGCTTAGGAGAGTGGGATGTTGGTAAGAGTCCAACACAGACACATATCCATGGCTCAAGGTCGCTCAATAACCCCCCCCTCCAACAAGCTCAGTTCAGTGCATTTCCACTCAAAGCATATTTTCAGCAGGATCTAATTGCTGGTTTTGTGAGTTTTATCAATATCAACATTGTTTTATGTGGGCAATTTGGTATGGTTTAGTTATCCTGGATGTCAGCAATTTGTGCTTGATACTTGGGAGTTCTGCAATAGCTACCTGAGAAATTCTTGTTACATTGGTAGTGCACATTGAAAGGAAGAAGCAATTGTTTAGAAACAAAATTGACAGAGGCTAGAAATGGATTGTATTCTTGCTGACGAGAACAGTAAAGACAAAACACTCTCCAGTTTTTTCCTCATGAAGCCAAAGGCTTTGGAAACAAAGGATTGATGCAGTGTGGCTATTTCTGTTTTCCTCAGTATGTTTGGAGTCAGAGGTCTTGCAACCTCTTTTCTTTCAGGAGGGATGGAGATCACAATTCAGTGTGTTGATTCTGTGTGGCTATTTTTGTTTTCCTCCTCAGTATGTTTGGAATGGCCAGTCTCGCAACCTCTTTTCTTTCATGAGGGATGGAGACCACAATTCATGCTGTTAACCTCAAAACAAGACCAGATTGGAGCTTTGTTGGGCTGCATTTTTTGTGCATGTCGTGTAAGCAGGTATGCAGTCAACACCAAATACATGGATTCCAGGTTTTTTGTCAAATTCCTCCTCCCTCTCGGGTTTTACTGTCTTCCCATTCTTCTTTTAGGTTTCGCTAAGCTAGCCAGCATCACGGCTGAATTCTCCCGGTATTGCCAGTCCTGTGACAGAAACTCAATAGAATGGTGAATGTTTCACCTTGCCCTCCACCAATTGCAAGCAAATGAAGTGACTGCAGATGTTACAGTAGGTGGTCAATAACATAACATGTTGCTGTTTGAAGGCTCAAATCAAGAACATATATGTCATTGTTTTGAAGGTCTTTGAACCAGAGCTCAATCGCCTCTTACCCCTGGACGACTAGCTGGTAGAGTGTGACGGAGGACTATACACGCGTGCAGGCGGACTTCGCGTCAAACTCCACGAGGGTGTGTGTGTGTGGGGAAAAAGTGGGTTACATTTTTAACTTTGACAATACTATGCTGAGAAAATCAAGGGTGCAAGACTACTGTGATCCCCCCAATTTGCACGGAGTTGTAAAGAACTTGCGAAACTGCATTGAGAGTTGAAAGGAACGCAATTGACCCACTGCCCCACTCAAGAAGAAACCAAAAAGAGTCCCTGACTAGAAAGTAAACAGCTTTCCTGTCACGGTTCCGCCACTTTGTTAAGCATTTTCACAGTGGGACTGGTGGCCATCTGCTGGTTTCACTTCTGGTGTGGTCGAGATCACTTGTAATTTGCGAATGCATGATGGAGAACACGGCCAGAGTGAACCAGCACGCACCAGTGCACTACCGTGGATGGATGCTGCACTTGATAGGATTCTCTTTTCAATTTTCCAATTTTTTTTGTGCTTAAAGGGGGTTTATACCCAGCGTTTGGCATTAAAATCTCATTTTTCATGTTTTGAAATTCCAAAATACATACGAGAAACATGTTTTGTTGTTATTGTTGTGAACATAAACTCTTGCAATTTGTAGGTGATTTTTTTTGAATTTGTGAACATGTTTTCATGTGTGTGGCAATTGATTTTGTTATTTTCAATAGTGTTGGGCACCAATCTTGTAGTGCACAACAACCTTTATACAAATAATATTCAACTACATTAAACACTAATCAAGCCAATTATCAAAGACATAAGAATTGACAAAAGTTAATTTCATATTATAGCAATAATTTAGTTTTTCAATTCAGTAAATATTTATAATAACCATTCCTTGATCACAAAAGTTATTGCTAAGCATTTGATCTTAGTAATGGACTATCATACACAACTTTTTATTGCATTTAAACAAAAGAAAGATTATATTTATTAACTTCATTCAAAACATCACAACTTTCACATTGATCAATTTGTAGTTGAAGAAATGTTGGAAAAAAAAACACTAGAAATTGGACCCTTTTTGTTCTTCGATTGAATTTTTTTATCATTAGCATGTTATTATACAAGCCTTTGATGCAAATTCTTTATGACAACATTATCAACATATAATTCATGACCACAACTTACAACTATGACATGTTCTATTAGTTTGAGAACAAAAATACAATTGTCAAATGACATAGAAAAATTCATAAATATATCAAAATATTCTTATATCTCAACTTATGGTGGCCATGGTTTGATAATGATCTACAACATGCAAATGCTCTTACATTCTTATAATAGAACAATATGAATCAAATTTGAATATATAATAGCTACATTTAACATAAAAACTCTTATGTGTTTATAAAAAGTCATTTTTGTTGGACTTCTATATTTTTCAACACACTAAAAAACTTGGTTGAAAAATCCCCATATGATTGTCCACTCATTATCTTAGGAGATTATGTTTTCAACATATTAGATGACACTAATCATAAAAACAATAAACAATAATTGATAGATTTTATTAATATATTTAAATCAAAATCCCAATTCAAAAATAACATAACAAAAGTTGGATCACAATTGAACTACATATATATAAATAGATTCAAGAATTAATGAAAATCAAGTGTATCATAAACATATTGACCAGATTTTCACAAACCAATTTATATAGTATTCAAACTATCAAATGCATTTCAAATATATAACAATAAACCAATGTCATCTCTGTTCATCTAGTGTCATCTTAAAAATAAATGTACTTTATAAGAAAAACAAAACCTCATGTGATAGAGCCACTTATTTTGGTTTAGTTTGCAAAGTGATTGTGGAGGTCCAAAGAAGTTGTATTCTTTTCCTTTACATGGGTGCCCCACATGTCTTTTTTACTTTCTAATTTTATCAATCTTTTTCATCATTTCATTGCTTTCTTTCTTTTCAGGTCATTTTGCTCTGTTTTTTATTCTCTTATTATTTGTTCTTCTTTCTGCTATGGAGAGATGAAAGAGTTGCATGCTTAGTGTAAATAGAAGTTGTCTTTTGCACAGAGATTTGCAAAAAAGTTTCAATTTTTAAACTTAAATCCATGCCAATTAGTAGGCCGTGTGGACAATTTCTATGTTAGGAGTGTGTCAATTTGTCAAGAGTCAATTTTTTCTGTTTTGGGTGATGAACTAATCAGAGAGGTCTCTCACCACGAGGAAAAAATGTCAAAGTTCCACACCCTCCAAACTAATTAATAATATGAATCACACGATGTCACACTATACTATATTGATGCTTCTGTTGTTATTTTATGGGGAGAAAGAAAGGTGGCTACATTTCAACACTGAAAAAGAAAAATACTGCTCCCAATACCCAAGTTCCTTTTAAACATTTCCACAAAAATTGCCAATAATATGAGTAGCAAGTAGCCTTAGAGCATCTCCACTGGTGCTCAGCATGTGATCCTGCACTGTAAAAGTGGATGAAGAAAATCCAACATGTGCCGGTTTGGCTCAGGAAAATAGTTTTGGCTCAGCATAATTCGGCGCGTTGCGGTGGCTGGTAAAAGACGCATAGCTGTGCACCTACAGAAAAGAGTGTAATAAATATGATCTAACTACTGCTCAGTGTTTCTCCTTGGCCCCTCGTAATGATTGGTCCAGGTGGTTTACTATTAGTAATCCCCCACCTATTTGCTGTCCAAGTTTCAGTTCTATGGGTGGGGTTGCAAGTGAATACATAACTAAACTTGGATGTGAAAAATATTTTCACAGGGTCACATATTGAGCACCATTGGAGATATTCTTAAGTATGAAAAGGAACAAGAAGTTGGGATTACCTATTAAAAGAATTTGGACAGGTGGAGCTTTTTCCAAGATGGAAACAAAAGGAAAACATAGGCTACTTAATTAGCTCTTGACACTAGGCTACTTCGTCAGGTGAACACTCCTTTGCGATCTTGGTTTTCTTGGAAGAAAAACCTCCAAATCCTCACATGGTTTCCAAACACAAAAAAAGAACCATATATAGCAAAGAATTTGCATTGAGATGAGGATGGTGCAGGTGTCTCAAAACAACAACCTAAATCGGCTCACAGATAGATATTTCAAGCTTAGATAAATACCTGAAGCTCCAGATTTATATGAATAATATGACAAATATCTGCCAAAGCTCTTGCAAGACCATAAATATAAAACCCCCATAAATTAATAATATCCATAGTATCAGAAAAAAAAATTGAAAAAAAATATATAAATATATACCTTCAGATTATTATTATCAGGCTTTTGTTTTCAAACTCCTTAAGTAGAGACAAAGGCGAGGAACCCCAACATTAATTAGCATTAAATGGCGATTATCCTAAAGTGGGCTTTAACATTTTTTTCAAAAGTGCTATTATTAATTACAAGTGGCTGGCTACCTAGGAAGTGCTTAGGTCCAGATGTGGCTAATTCAAATTTTTTTATTTGAAAAAATGGCGAAAGTCTCTTTTATTTAAACCACAAATGTTTCGTGTTTGGGTTTTATTTTTCTGAAAAAAAAATCGCCCAAAAACAAAACACTGATATTACAACCTTTTTATTTCTGAAACCCAAAACCGACTCTTGCGTCCCAAGTTTCCTTGCTCCTCACTCCAACACTGACCGTCCGACTTGACCGTCCGGCTTGACTGCTTCTCACTCACTCACTCACTCACACTGCGCGTGCGTTTCAGTGCTGCTTGCTCACTTCATAAATAGCCATGTTCTTCTTTCCTGCTTCTCACTCTGCGGTGTCTCTCTCCATTCCATCGCGCACACTCTCTTCTTCCTCTTGGGTGTTTTTTCCTAGTTCTTCCCCGTTGGCCAGTTTTTTGGCATATGCGCACTTCCTGCATCGTGCAAGCTTGGAGATTCGTCTCGCATTTGTAATTTGTACATTTGTTTGTCTCCTCCTTCATAGTCGTTTTTTCAGCTGGTTATTGCCAGCGTCTCAGCTTCTAGTGGCAATTCTGGAGTGGTCCCCATTTTTTAGGGAGTATAGAATTCAAAAGGGGAACCTAGGGGATTTTTGTTGTGTGAGAGGATTTCCATTAGCTCTAGCTAGGTAGTCGAGAATTCAAAAGGGAGAAACGTAGAGGGGATTTTTGTTTGTTGCGACAGGATTTCCAGAGATTCTGCATTTTGTCTCAAGAGCTTCTTCGACCATGGCAACAGTTGAAGCTTTGCCACTAGTAGGTCCTCCAGTTGTTGCAGTTCATGTGGGCGCTGGACTAGCTGACCTGCATGGGGAGCTAGATCGTCAGCAGCTGTTGCAGTCGCTCGCACTACAAAAGTCTCTTGAATCAGAAACTGTGCGGGAGAATCCGGAGAAGGATCAGGAATCTCATGAAAAAGAAAACTTAAACTCTAACGAGGTGAGACAGGATGATGATGATGATGACGATGATTCTGAGGAACTGCCCCATGAGCCATTTTTGGAGATGTTCAAGGGCGAGAGCACGCGCGAAAATAATTCCGGACAACTACCCACACTGGGATTGACGGAAAATATGTCGACAACTTTTCTAGAATCCGGAAACGCATGCCTTGATTTCTTCTTCCACGTGGTTCCACGTACAAGCTCGCAGAGAATTACGGAGCTTCTGGAGCTTGCATGGAAGGAGGACGCTAGCACGGCTCTGAAGCTCGTCTTCCAGCTGCGTGCGGTACGAGGGACGGGGAAATCAGACAAGGAGAGCTTCTACACAGCGGCTTTGTGGCTATACCACCATCATCCCTCAACTCTACTTGCGAACTTGGGTTGCATCCCGGCTTTTGGGTACTTCAAGGATCTGCTGGAGCTGGTGCTCAGGATTGTCGAAGGTCCCCAAGAAACCCAGCTCCGGCTCCTTAAAAAAGAGGAGCATGATGAAGTTGTACGCTTTGGGAAGTCCAAGCTCAAAGCTACGGAGAAGGCCGCGGGAAACATCAGAGCTTACAAGCAGATCACGAGAACCTATGCACTCACTTGTGGGAAAGGAGCTCCGAGGGAACCGTACAAGAGTAGGAAGGGTGCTGCAGCTAGAGCTGCGAAGGAGGATGGAACTCTTCTCCCGCAAGCCGAGAGAATTGCCGCCCAGCAGGTCAAGGATGCGACCATGAAAGAGCAAGCTAGAAAGAAGCGGCGGATTGTGACAGCCAAGCTTGCGGAGCGAGCCGTCGAGAAATACTCCCAGGACTCGAGATTCAAGCTCTTGCACTCGGCAGTTGCACAGATCTTCGCGGATCAGCTGGCGAAAGATGTGCTAGCGCTCGCGGAGAAGAGGCACTTCGATGTGAGTCTCGCTGCGAAGTGGGCGCCTTCGTTGGATCAATCCTACGACAAGCGCACACTCATGTGCGAGAGCATCGCTCGTCGCCTATTTCTCAAATCCTCGTTCCCAGAGTACGCAGATCTCGAGGATGCACACTACGCCTACCGTGTGCGCGACAGGCTACGGAAGGAGGTGCTTGTCCCTTTGCGAAGATGTCTCGAGCTTCCTGAAGTGTACATGAGCGCGAGGAGGTGGGAAGAGCTTCCTTACAACAGAGTAGCATCCCTTGCCATGAAGAACTACAAAGAGATCTTCGAGAAGAAAGACCCAGAGAGGTTCAAGAAGTTCCTAGAGGATGTCACAGCAGGCAAAGCGAAGCTAGCTGCCGGGGCTCTGCTTCCGCACCAGATCGTGCAGGAGGCAGTGGAGAAAGAGGACCAAGGTGAAGCAGGGAAGGTGTCGGAGCTGCAGTGGAAACGGCTGGTGGAGGATATGAAGAAGCAAGGCTCATTGAGCAATTGTATGGCAGTTTGCGACGTCTCCAGCAGCATGCTTGGGGTTCCGATGGAGGTTTGCATTGCATTGGGTTTGTTGGTGTCCGATCTGTGCGAGCAGCCATGGAAGAATCACATCATGACTTTCAGCTCGCGGCCGCAACTGCACTTGGTGAAGGGAGAAACGATCGCCGAGAGACATCGCTTCACAAAGTCTATGGATTGGGGTGTCAACACCGATTTCCAAGCCGTCTTCGACATCATCCTCAGTAAGGCGGTGCTGCACTCTCTCCCTCCCGAGAAGATGATCAAGCGTCTGTTCGTCTTCAGCGATATGGAATTTGACCAAGCCACCCAGGGAGAGGCCGGCAGCGATTGGGAAGCCACAGACTACATGGTCATCTGCAACAAGTTCAAGAAAGCTGGCTATGGAGATCATCCACCCCAGATTGTTTTCTGGAACTTGCGAGACTCCAGGAGCACACCTGTTGTGAAGAACCAGAAGGGCGTGGCTATGGTGTCTGGATTCAGCAAAAACTTGCTCAAGATTTTCTTGCGGAACGATGGAGAGATCGACCCTATGCTTGTGATGCAGCAAGCCATTGCTGGTCGCATGTACCAGGGGCTGCAGCTTGTAGACTAGAGAAGCTGAAGGAGAAATCATGTACAATATGTATAAAAGTTTGCAAATCAGGAGCAAAAATGCTCTGATGCACTGCCGGCAACAACACTATGATGTCTGCTAGCACCATTTGCAACAAGAAGTAGAAAAACTCACAGCATCTAGAAAGGCATGCCAAGAAATCGATTCTGAGCATCAGCAAATAGTAAGAATGTAAACTGCTGCTATCTGCACTCTGATGAACAAGATGATGAGTGCAGCTGATCCAAAGCTCAAAACCAATTTCAGGCTTGAATTTAGAAATGGTTCTTGTGTAAAGGTTTTTTTTGCGAAACAGCAACAAACTTTGCACCGCAATTTGTATCAACAGTTTTGTAAGATCAAGGAAACAATTTTCCTGTCCTTTGTTGCAATTTTTGTTGGGTCTTTTCTTGCATGAGCACTAACTGTTGAGAATTCCTGAGACAAATTTCTGTTGTTGTCTCCACAAAAGCAGTATCGTACACATGCAGCTTGTTGTCTCCTGTTGAATGAAGGAAAAAGCTTTGCAACAATAGGAAATTGTGTTTGGCAAAGCTTGTTGATTGCCATGGAAGCTGCATTTGTGTTTGTGGAATCCCATCTCTGGCAAATTCCACATACCCTTGTGACCCTTCACAAATTGCATTATGGAAACACAAGGTTACTGCAAAAGCTGGGACTTCATATTTGTGCTCCATGAATGTCACAAGGGTCTCTGCCCTAATGACCGCACTTACACTATGATTGATGGATATTGAAGCTTGGAATACAGATATTGCACACAGAGAGAGCGGGGAAGAAAGAGTTCTTCATGAGTTCTTCATGACATGTTCAAAGCAGAATGTGCAAAGGATTTTGTTGCATTCACATCTTACGTCGTTGATGCTTTGGAAAGTGCCTGAACATAAATAATGTCTGGCTGCTTTTGCCCATAATTCCAACACCCAGCTGCTGCAAGATTGATTACTGGAACATCATCATGTTTCCTACAGAAGGGAAACATGGGATGTGAGGCTGACTTAAAGCAAAGATTGTGAAGACACTAAAAGGGGATTCTGCAAATTCTTTCTGCTATTGCAATGAAGGTGCCCATTGTAAAAATCAACAGGATGTCTTTGATTTGCATGCATAAATGTTTTGATGGGTACCTGTGATTTCCAATTATCCCATTTACAGACATCTCTTGTAGTAGCCACATCATGATGTTAGCTACTACACAAGATGTGGCTACTACACATATTGTCATAATATTGAATGACAATATGTCACAATATTGTCATTCAAGAAAAAAATTTATGACATTCCTTGATTCCCCCAATAGGTTGAGAACCTTCAATATTAAATATGGAAGATTTGAAGTGACAAAAATTGCAAGATTATGGTCACTCTAATAATAGACAAGGAACTTTTGACACATTAATTCACTTTCCCTCTTTGATAATAAGCTACCAAATTGCACAAATTATGTGTCATGAGATATTTTCATTGTTCAAGAGAGACCTCTTGTTGTTTTGGAGAGCTTTAGGTCAAAAAACTTTGATTAGCCTAGGACATGAACAATCATTTGATGAGTTGCAATTTGTTTATTGTGGACCCTTTGCACACCAAGTCAATTGCTTTTAGCTCTAAGCCAATATGCGTTCACAAGTGGTTTGGCACACTACTTCTCTTCATTCCAAGGACAAGATTATCCATGTAGAGAAATATGTTGACCCTTTTGCTCATCTGAAACGTATAAGTAGTTGAATGGTAACTCAAGATGGGAAGGAAATAAAGATTCAATCCCTTATGCAAATTTCATTCATATCAAAAGTTCATGTTTAGAAAGGAACAAACATAGGGAAGCACATCATCATTGGTTAGCAAGTTCAAATATGCTAGACATTGTACTCCAAAACGTTATGCATAAAAGAAAACAAAAAATCCCACATCAGTAACCTCAATTTCAATGCTCTTTGTTTTTCATATTTTTGCATGATTCCTTGTTTTAGATAGTTGAACCCCACACTTTGTCCTTTAAATACCAAATGAGTTTTGTCCCTTGGATACCAAAATTTTAGTTCGAAATAATGATTGACACAAAAAAAAAAAAAGCAAACAAGAAGGAGAGAAAGCATGTGCAATGTGAACAAAGGTTTGTTCTTAATATATATTTCAAAGAAACTACCTCAACCGCCTTCAATTTTGGATGAAATTTGAAATTGTTCAAGATGAATTAATTTGGAATTCTCCATGAGGATGAATTCTGAAAAATTCTTCCCTAAATGAGTTCCTTGTCACTAGGATAAAGTTATAGTTCTTTGTAACTAATCTCAAAATGCAAACCTTATAAAAACATAACATTATTATGACTTGGACATATGGAACACGAGGAAGTGTGTAGGAGTGTTAGGGATGCATAATAAATTAGTAGATTACCAATATTCCTATCCAATATACAAGAAAATATTCTTATATTGTCAAAGCAAACATATTTTGCTATTTGCCTTTCACATCCATGCAAAGTTTCAATTTCCTAGGTTGTTGAATTTATGCAAACCAATTTTACAAATATCATTTAATAGAGGAGCACACTGCATATCTTTTCTATTTCCAATAATTTACTTAATCAACATTTGTGGTATTGAGAGAAAATAATCTATTATGAATAAATAGAATGCAACTTCTTTATTTTGTAAAAGATAAGATTCCTAACATGGCTACATGAGCTTCCTAAACCAACACAACCCTTCAACTAAAATGGTCAGATGCTAGGTTGGATGGATGATTGAGATCCTTTGAGTAGAAGGGAGTTGTCTTTTCTGAATGCCTTGCAATATATAACCTCTAGATTGCTTACATTATGGTTGTAAATCAACAATAATTATTTCATTGGGCAGGTAGGGTGAATTTTGAGATATTGTGAGACACCCCACTTTGACTTTTTACAACACTAAATTATTAAATTAAAATTTTCTTAATTATTTAACATAAATTTTTAGATCGTAATTTATCCTTCTATTTTGAATTGCAATTAATTACTTCTGGCCTAATTTCATTATTTATACTTAGACATTTTTAAATGATACAATGTAATTGTGAGCCAATTTTTTTATAGTTTCACAAGAGTATCTATTAAAGATTCTTGGAATTTGTGTAAGCATTATTGTAGAGAGTGAATGTAACTATGTTTGGCTTTGCTAAAAACTATGAATGTAAGTTGAGTATAATCATCAAAGAAAAATAAAAATTTGAAATTCATTCACTTGCAACAACAAAGCTAAAAAATAAAGCTCACTTGTAAGCAAAACAATGAAGAATTCATTAAAAAATATCATTTGTAAAATTTAGCAAGTTAGTTGCCTCCATGAATCACCATAGTTGGAAAATTCTAGTTACATCCCACCTCAACGAATAATAAGTATGGGATGTCAAGTCTTCACTTGCATGACCAAAACTATATAACCTCAACATTAAAGAATCAACAACTTTATGAAAAAACCTAGCAACAACCATTAAACCACTAAGATTGATTCTATTTCAAATTCTACTTGCATCTTACCAATAAATTACTTGTCTATAAACCATTCTAAACTGTATTTGGTCACCAAGGCCTTATCAATTCTCATATTGTTTGTCAAAAGTGATTTCCTATTTGCATACGTTCTATACTCTTCATAATTTTTCGTATGCCTTTGCATATGAGGAATGGTGTGCAGAACATCCTTAATATGGTGTGGGAACTTCGATTTAAAGCTTTTGATTATGAAGTCCTAGACAATCTTAATCCACCATATTTTTGATTGGTTGGTTTTTTGGTTTTTTGGGTAAGTGAAGTTGGTGATCCCAAATGCATACCATTTCTTATTCAACCTTCTTTGTTGCTCTTCTATTGTAATTTGTGACTTGAGGGTGGTGTTGCTCTTCTATTGTAATTTGTGATTTGAGGATGGTTTTGTATTGAACTAATTTATTTGTTTTTTTCTTGTAGGCAAGACACTTGTGCTACAGTGGGCAGTTTAAAGGATTCAATCCCCTCACAAGTGATTAGAGTCTCCATGGTTTAATGAAAGGTAGCCAATTTCTATTGTTGATGATCCATGTGCAAGCATAGTTTCATCTTGAGTGACATTATGAGAGTTTTGAAAGACTTAATATGTAAGAGACTTCATGATGTATCAAATTGCATAATTCCCAACCCTTGACTTTTTAAATGGAAGATGAAGGCATCATCAATGTTTTGTTAGACTTATGTAATTTTAATTTTTAGGATATACAAAAATCAAAATCATCCAATTGTTAACAATCTAGTTAAAGAACTTTTGGATGGAAAAACTTGTTGACACTTGTGATTTGGTTCCAAAAGTGAAGATGAAGTGCACTAGTTGAGAAAACTCAATAATTTGTTCAACCGATGGGGAGAGTTAGGAAGTGCATAACAAACATCACATGGTTGTGTTGGTCAATATTGAAGAAAAATTAATGCATATCCATTAAGTCCCACTTGACAATTTTTTGCATGGAAAATTTTGCCAAAATATGAAAAGTAAAGAAGTCACAACATTCACATTTTTCTTGAAGAAAATAATCAAATTTCAAAAATTAGAAAAAAAATTCAACACATTTGAATTTTGATTTTAATTTGATAAAAATTTGAATTATTATTTTTTACTATGTAGATAGGTTCTAAAAACATGTCATCAATCAATGTTAAATCCTTCTTAGGATTCCAGCCAATGACATAACATTAGAAGATTTGTAAAACAATATCATTGGTTCCATTCATTTGGGTGAAATTCATTCATCTTGAACAAATTCATTCACCCAATTATGGATGTTAAAGTGCGATAGTGGTGATTTTTTGTTTTTTATTTTCATAGGGGAAATTATTTACATGTTTTAAATTTTTTGCATATGTTGTACAATTGTTGAACTTGGTATAAATCTTACAAACGTTTATTTATTTAAAAACATTAATGGGAGTTTAAATGCATGGAAATATTGGCATAGACAAATGTGAGCCCCTGTAATCATGGGTGAGTTGTAAAGTGATTGTGCAATATTGTATGCTAATGTCATTGGTGACACTATTGGCAACATTTAGGTTCATACACATTTTTACAAAATTCATTTCATAAAGTTTCAAGCACTAAAAACAATTACACCTAAAAACTTCAAATTTGGCTCATTAATCTAGAGGGCAAATTCAATGGATATTGCTTGACAAGTATGGATTGATTTCATTTTGGACACCACAAACTTTAAATCTAAAAGTGGAATTGACTAAGTACTAATTTCAGTAGCACATAATAGTGAGAAAATAAAAAGACTTGGTTCCTTTGATCAAATTTGGGCTCCAAGTTGGTCCACGTTACTAGTGATTATGAAACTAGCATAATGTTTGAATATTAATTTTTTTAATTTTATAATTAAAAAAACCCATGATCATATAGATTTCCCATGAAATCATTTTCATTTTCAATAATTATATATCATGAAGTTCAATATTCACTTATTGAATACATTAATCAAAATTGTGTATTGTTTACACCAAGAAACTCATGAATCCAAAATCAACATCACATGATTATTATAGCACCTTTATCATTTCAGCATAAATTCATTTTTTTTCGTTTTGTCAAAATTTTAATAAAATCAAAAGTTCAATTGTTAGGTTTTAATAGTTGACCTTTCATGACAATGATTTAAATTGAGACAATTTAGACACACTAAATTGTTCCATAACATTGACAATACCCCAATTATTATTTTCTATAACCATTGCTTGCCAAAAATTTCAGAATTAAAAAATGAAGTGCCGAAGTTAAGATTTCAAATTTAATTAATTATTCAGTAGTTTATTGTCAAAATGATAAAAATATTAGGATAGTTAGGGGAGAAAAAAAAAACCAAAACCAAAAATTTTGTGTAACATCAATAACATCAAACTTTTGCCTCCACCATTCATGTGATGCACTAGAAAAAGAACTTCAAATGATGAATAAAACAAAATCCTACAACAAAAAAACAAGAAAAACTAGTTTATTCATATATGAAATTGAGGTTTGAGATGAGACAAAAATCAAAAATAGATTCCCAACAAGCCAAAATCTATCTTGGGAGAATAATAACATGGACTTGATAAATGTCCTCCCTAAACAAATTCCAATGAAACATGGTCATTGAAATCAATTGAAATCAATTTTGATAATCCTAAAAAAGTTACATATTGTCATGACTAGTGTTGGGCAGATATAACTTTTTTATATCCATGGATTCAGGTTATCCAGCTATTTGTTATCCACTAGTTTTGGTTATTATTATTTATATTTTAAAAATCCATTGTAACATCCTGCAAGGATATCATAAAAAAATCAAAATCTAATGCTAGATTTAAGTATGATTAGATATTCATCAACATTAATATCCATCGAATAACCCAACATTTCGGATAATAAGTTTTTCTTTTTTTTCAAAAATATTTTACAAATTACAAGTCTAAAAGTTCATCTTGCTCAAATTCACCTTCATATTGTTCTAATTCTTCCTCTAAGGCAAGATCAGCCTCAATCAACTCTATCAAACTAGAAGGTGAACTACAACCCACCCCAGGATCACTAGGCTAATTTTTACTACAAAAATAATCTTGTCTAAAATATCTAATTATAAACGACATCTCCTCAAATTTGTAAAAATTCCAACAAATGAAAAAATTCTTTTAGTTTCTATCTAAGAACCAACAATGCCAAGAATTTGACAAGCACTAAATGCCACAATTGGAAATAGAAACTTGTGTTTCACCCACCATTTTAAAGGATGTTTAATTTCCTTGACATCCACTTGAAACCTTTTAAACATCAACAACTCCTTGTTCACCACCTCCTTTGTTGGCTCATTGGTTCCAACAAACATCTTAAGAATGTTCAAGCTATTTTCTTCATCAGTTTGCATATTTGCCACATGTCCACATTTTGCCATAAGGTAGAGGATGTGGTAACATCTCAAAAGCATAGGAAATAAGGATCATTGGTCATATTTTTTCATAATGGAAACAACTTCTTCTTGACTAATAAGAAATGAAATCAACCTCAAATTTCTAAATTTAGGGTCTAACATCAGAGACAACATGTTGTATTTTATTTCCTTCATAATTTTTTTAAAAATGAAAGAAAACCGTCTAAAACGCCACATACTTCTCTTTTAATGTTAGATGCAAGCAATGATTTTTAAAACAATTGTTGCCATGAATTGTAATGCATCTTGAAATAAAATGATTTTACTTGCAAACCTATAGAAGTACATCAAGGATCAACAAAAAAATCTTACAATTAAAATAAACTAAAAACAATGAACTTGCAAAAATGGAGCAAAAAATCAAATGTCTAAAAACCAAACTAACCTTGTTTTCACTGGAATATTTAGTTCCATGGGTTTTAAACTAGCTTCAATGCAAGCTATGTTCCATTCTTGACGACCTTTATTAGATTTCCTTGGCCAAGTAATGCATTTTTACAAATTTTCCTGGGTAGATTTAATATGCACATATTTCAAGTTATTACAAACTTTGTCATCAATTGTGACATATTGGCATGCTTTGGAAAAAACATGACCAAAACAAGTTCCTTGAAAGCTTTCTTCCAAACCTAAAGTTTCACATTTAATAACGAACTTCAAAGCATTGGTCAATGTGTTTACAATTGAACCTTCATCCTTCACATATGCTATGATCTTATTTCTCAAATCATATGCATCTAAAAGTTCAATAAGATTTTTAGCCAACATTTGTCCAATAGTTTTAGTAGCTTCAAACAAACCAAGAGTAACATGTTTTGGTTTCCAATTAGATCCCAAAAAAATTATGACCAAAACAAACACATCATGTGCACCCTTGGACATCCACAATCAAAACTGGCAGTATCACAACTATAATCATTTAGCAAAAGCAAAACATATGTTTCCTTGATTTTTTCCACCAATTCAAGCAAACTAGTGTTTGAAAATAATATTCAAAAAGGTAATTGCACATCAGGAGATAATTGTAACACTAAACACTTTAACCACATTCTCCACAAATTGCAAAGGCAAATGATTTTTCACTATTAAAAGTGCAAGATTTTCCACAAACATCTTTTGTTCCACATCATTTTTTTTGAATGGATCTTTTGAAGCAAAAAATTCAGATATGGAAGAATTAGAAATAAGAAACCTTTTCTTTGAAATTTTTTTTTCAACATTTTCTTTCCTTTCATTATTAATTTCTTCTTAAAACCTTTTATAAATTGTCGAATGATTTGCATCAAAATGTTTTTGCGGACATTTGTTTTATAATATATTACTAGACCTTAACTATTTTTTTGAATTCACCAAAACAACATATTAAGAATGACACAATAAACAATGCATCATTAGAGGAACATTCAAATTTATTTTCTAGTTATCATTAACACAATAAAAAGACCAACAAAGTGCATTTCTATTATGAGGACACCATTTTTTTCTTTGAGTTTACAACTGTTGTAAAAAAATTTAATTTTCTCTTCATCAAATACTCCTAACATTCTACTTATTTTAGTTTGCAAACTTGCATTTTTTCTTTTTTCCCTTACTTGATTAACTTAAGTTTCATCATTTGTGCATATTATATATTCTTCCGTTTGCATTGTTTGATTATTAAATTCATTTGACCCTTCCATCTTTCACAACTATTCTACAAGGCCAAATGGTGGAGAAACTAAAGAAACAAATATAAAGATTTGTTGTGTGATGTGATGATAATGTTCTTATGCACAGCTAAATATGATGCAAAATATTTATAAGCAAGAAAAGATTTAAAAAACTACAAAACAAGCAAAGATATAAAATTACAAGGCATTTACAAGCAATCAAAAAAAAAAACTACAAAATAGGTAAGCAAAGATAAAATTGTCAAAAGTACAATGGTTTATGTTTGTCTCCAAAACAATTTACAACAAGCCCTGCACCACAAACCAAAAGCCAAAAATATTAAAACAAAAAAACAAAGGAATAAAATACATGAGATTAAAAAAAAATTAAATGAAAATAAGCAAAGGGAAAAATACTTACAAAAAAATACAAGTTTTTTATTCTTGACTCCTAACCACTCCCAATTCTTGCAAAAAGGAATGCAAGGGGGTAGTACAAGATTTTTCAACAAATAACAACACACCAACAACAGTAGTAGCGTGAAGAACCTTGTATTTGAAATAGAAGAGCAACTGAAGAGGAAAGCAATAGGGTGAAGAAGAAAGCAACAACGCACAAAAAGGAAAGCAATAATGTGAAAAACACAATAGCAACATAAAGAGACAACAACAATGCGAAGAAGAGAGCAATAGAATGGCGTAAAAAGGAAAACAACAATGCGGTGTGAAGAAAAGAATAACAATGTGACGCAAAAAGGAGAGCAGTAACGCGAAGAGGAAAGCAATAGCGCAACACAAAAAGGAAAACATCAACGTGACATAAAGAGAAAAGTAGCAAAGCGAAAAAGAGAATAGTAGCACAATGCAAAAACGAGAGCAGCAACACAACACAAATAAGAGAATAGTAGCACGACATAAAAAGGAAAGCAACAATGTGGTGCGAAGAGGAAACCAACAACGTGAATAGGAGAACAATAGGGCGAAGAAGAGAATAGCAACACGACATGAAGAGGAGAGCAACAACGCAAAAAGGAAAGTAGCATTTAAATGAAGAGAGTAGTAGAGCAAAGAGGAGAACAACGGTGTGAAGAAGAGAGCAGAGTGCAAATAGAAGGAGAAAGCATTTTAAACTAAATTTAAAAGGTTTTTTTTATAGGTCTAATGGCAACACCCACAATAATTTTTTCTTTTGTAACGGCCTACACCAATGCCCACAACCCTTTTTTTCATTGTAACGACTTACACTACGCCCACAATTTTGTTTTGAGGCCTTTAACAACCTACACCCTAAACCTAAATCCCTCTCATATCCATATTTAGGCATGGATTTAATATTCGCCCTAAATATCATATTTTCAAAAAATATATATTTTGTCTGGATATTATATGATCGAATATATTTTGATATCTAGAGATAAGGATATCATTTCAAATATCAAATTTTGATATCCAAAGGATTTCAAAAGTGATATTTTGAATGATATCCAGTTGGATATTTGGATTTTCAAGATATCCACCCAACACTAGTCATGACCTAAGCAAAATCAATGTATAATACAAATGCAAAATAGACTATAAAAGGAGAAGATGAGAATAATGTATGAAGACAACTCAAAATAAATGAATGAAAGAAATAAATAAGCATTCAAATATATTTTTGCATATTACAAGAAGTGCATCATAAGAAAATGTATATGTAAATGGGTTAGAAATCAAAACATATTGTTTCCAAGCATCCATCTATTTTGTCTTGTTGTCAACCAGTTCTAGATATCAATGCATAAATTTTACATTCTTGAGAAACATATATTGCTTATAGGCTAACTACTCTTTTGTGCAAAAACATAGTGACAACATAAAACAAGGAAGGGAATAGGAGTTATTAGGTAGCTATTGGGGTGGGTGGTAGGAGGCAATTAGGAGTGTAGGTGGTAAGAGTTAACTAAGGGGCAAAAGGGTAGGAGGTAGCTCCAAGAGGCGGTTATGAATATTCTTGGCTCTGACCAAGGTGGGACTAGGGTTGGGCAGTTTTTTTAATTTAGAAATTCACAAGTAATGATGTGCAAGAACCTCACTTGTAAATTAGCTAGTACACATTGAACTATTACTTCAATTAAGAGAACTAAGAAAATAATTTTAAACCACCAACTCCAGCAATCCCATTGGCCTGAAAGATAAATCTATAGCCTATACACAACCCTCTTCTGCTGAAATTGAAAATAATGGTCTATTTCTATCATTTTCATTGGTCCTCTAAAATACCCACAAACCTACTAAACCCTATTACACATTTAATTATTAGTTCACTCAAGATAATTAAGGAGGGGGAAAAAAAAAATCAGACCCCCGAAATCCAGCAATTTCAGTGGCCATAACATTTTTTTCTCACACCTACACAAAAGCATATTTAACACCCTCTGTGTATATTAGTACACTATAAGACTATAACCCATGTCTGGTTAATATCTGCACAAACCAGCACATGGGTTAAGGCTCCAAAGCAGTATTTGGTGCTTCTTGCCTTTTCAACAGAGCTTGTGGTTCTCCCCTCTACAAGTAGATCCAGGGTTACCTATGCAGGGTTTGGGTTGGGTTCATAAACCGGGGTTCAAAACTGGGGTTCAAAACTGGGATTCTTGTTTGGATCCAGTTCCAGATGGATGGGCTTGGTCTGGGATCCAAATTCTTTCACATAGTTAAAGGCCTTTGACATGATTTTTTAACACTATGAAGAGCGGGTTTTATCAAATGAAATTTCTCTCCGTCGTCTCTGTGGAGGCAGTTTTGGTCCTTCATCAGGAATTATGCTCCTTTGTTCGTTGGGGGGATTACCCTAGTACTTTGGCCAATTTGACACTAAGTATATTATTTTCAGAATTGTTGAAATTTTCAAAAATTATTTTTTCCAAATCAAAAAATATTGTGAAGAAAAATAGTGAAAATTTAGGAATATTTCACGAGTTGAAATGAATTTTTTTAATTAATTAATTATTTGACGGACATGTGTTGAAATGGCCAAGGTATTACAGTATGTGAGTTTGTTGGGCCTTCATAAAGCATGTCAGAGGCCCTTTATCCAGTGGGTTTTACACCATACAACACCCTTCAGTCGAGGTGGTTCAGGACTTTGGGTTTTTGTTTGTTTTGGAACAAATTTAATTCTGACCCATTTGAACCAGAATTAAATTGTTCAAAAGCAAAGACAGTTAAAACATCAAAGCAATCCTTGACAAACTTGATATGGGTTATCGATTTTGGTTGTTAGGAAAATTGGGATAGTTCAATTATGAGATTTTACTTGATTTAGGAAGCTGCCAAAACTTGAGATTGAAAGTGGGTGATGCTATAAACCATAAGATGTTTGCTGCAATTCTTCATTTTACACATACCAGATAATGCACCTCCATCACTAGCTGATTTGTGGCAGAGGCTGCTTTTTTAGCATTACATTTTTCATTTTATTATTCCTGTTTTGATAGTCTTGGTTTTTTCTTCATGTGTTTATATTTGCTTCGACATGTATTGTACTTTTTATGAATGGATTTTCATCCTTGTTTATATATATATATAAGAGGTTTTCCTCATTTTACCTTACTTTGTGTTGCATCATCATATATTCTTGAACAAGTTTCTTTTGCTTGGATTTGAATGTGCCAAACTTGAGAATGAGTGCACTAGTACATTATCTGATTTGGCTTTTAGGTGCCCGATAATTATTTTATTTTAAAAATCAAGTTCAGTAATAAAAGTGATAATTTATGGATTTTTCAGCTTGATAATTATGTTAATATAAAAAAGATTTGGCAATGGTGATCAGTGATTTTCATTTTATTTTTTCCAAATTTCAGATGTTGTGTCACTGGTTAATATCCCAAGAGGGATTTAACATTCAAGGTCAACATGTTTTTAGAATTTGTCTAAACACTAAAAAAAACTAGTTAGAAAATTGCTACCAAAGTAAAAACAAAGTCCAAATGTGTTGAATCTTTTTCCAAAATTTCCTCAATTTTTGGGAATTTTTTTCAGGTGAAAATAGAAATATTATGAAAAATTATTCACAATCTGTTTTTATTTTTCACACTTTGATGAAATTTTGCACAAAAGAAAATGCTGCTAATTATTGGTTATTGCACTTAGGCCCACTTTACACTATGAGTTGGGGTCAATAATGAGAAATTTGAGCATTTCTTGGCTCGTTGTTTGGCCCCAAGCTATTAATAAATAAAAAATTGTTTAAGGACCAATGACTTCATGTTTAAAATCATTAAAACCAAAAAGTAGGGAACAAAGCTTCAATGCTTTATATGCTCTCTTTCTTTCTTGGTATCATTCTTTTTCTCATCTTTGCTTCTTTTCTCAAGCTAAACTCTAAAAATCATACCATTGTGGATGAACATAGACACGAGATTTTTGTAATTCTTATTTTTTCATGGTGATTCAACATGCTATATCTGCAATTGTTGCATTGCAATAATTTGCACTCCATCAACATTATAGTGCAATGGTAACAATGGTTGTTTTCATTATGGAAACAAATAAAGCAACAAGAGAAATTTTTTATGAAGCTATAATTGACAAGCGATTTCATGAAAAGGCAATTTGAGATCAAGCTAAACAAATTAGCTCTTGTAATTACATGCATTTGAAGAGGTGAATTGAAAGGCTATAATGAAATAGAACTTACATTTAACACATCTTTTGCATTCAACACTTGAATATCTTCCATATCCCAAATTAAAAAATAAAAAATTCCTTTCATCATTCATAAACAAGCACAAAATTCAACCAATTTTTTTATAAAAGAAGATGAAACAAAAATATATATAATAAGATCGAAGATTTACTTTGACTCTATGGTATGAATTTTATCAAAACAACAATATTTTATTACAACAACATTGACCTCAATAACTGCAAAATTGACCTCCCAAGTTAATAGGTATCCTTTTTCTTTCTTGCGGTCAAGTCAGGACCATAAAATGGTAGATTAATTTTTTTAATAACTTTTCATCCTGAAATTTTCGTGTAAAGTGGGTCTTAATGTGCATGAAAATATTGGTTGAAACAAAAGTATTGCACAATTTTCTTTCCTTCTTAATTGCAAGGAACAAATTATTTTTACTTTATCCAATGATTGCATCACACATGGTGTCTTCACCTTATCTAACTAGTTCATGGCCATAATAAAATGGTAGATTAAGAAAATTGTCTTTTTCAGCCTTAACTCCTAGTGTAAAGTGGGCCTTTAGGTGCATTCACCCTCGATTAGGGACTCTAGTGTTGAGTCCCCTAACACCATGCTAGTCATTTAGGACTTAATCCTACTTACCATGAACATTTTATGTTAAGCTAACATTCACTTAACATTAAGCTATCACCCATTTAACATTGGGTGACACCTAGGATGCCACCTAGATTTTCATTTAACACTGATTTGACATCAAGTGTGAATGCACGCTTAATGTACGTGAATAAATAAGTACCCCCAGTTTATGATGGGGGGGGTAATAGCCCGGGTCAAAAACGATGACGAACAGTTTTGGAACATAGAAATTTCATGCAGCCAATGGGAAGGCTCAGCATGCACTGAAAATGCCTTGATTTTTTTTCTTTTAAGTTTTGGGGAGGGGGCAGGGGGGAAGGAATTTTTGTTCATTCTTCATTTGTTCCCAACATGTTCCTTTCAAGTTCCCAATATGTTCCATAGGTTCTCAATGTGTTGGGCAAGGGTATGCGCAATAGCACCTCACTTTAGTCCCATATGTTTTGCCCAAAGTCCTCCCCTTCTCACGAACAAAGCTGGGCCGAGGGGGGATGCATCTATCTTTCCAGAGAATCTTCTGTGTTGGGAAGCGTGTATGTTTCAATTTACTTTTGTAATGGGCCAATCAAATTGGCTCATTGCCAAAAATAAATAAACGGTTGGACTTGTGAGCCACCTCCAACTAATTAGGAAGGGCTATTAGTCAAGACCAAAAATAGTGGCAACCCATTTTCGGAATACAATTTAATTTCCATGCAACCAATGAGAAGTCGTGCTATGGACTGAAGGGGGCCTCCCTTTTTTTCTTGTGGTGGGGGAGGGAGGTCACTTTCCACTTGGACAGTGGACAGTGAACTTTCTATGCAAGTTTTTTTTTTTTGTTGTTGTTGTTCTTTGGATGGGGGGGGGGGGGCGGGGCGGTCGAAAGCAAAGAGTTCCCAAGTTCCTGACATGTTCCCCAAAGAGTTCCCAATAGCAC
>Ga0209611_10004006_pt1 | contig 25300 bp, 16 predicted proteins | sample S1TSphgellanicum_3_FD_187693 | JGI IMG/M metagenome (GOLD analysis project Ga0209611, IMG submission 187693) | Host-associated microbial communities from peat moss isolated from Minnesota, USA - S1T2_Fc - Sphagnum magellanicum MG (SPAdes) (version 2) | ecosystem: Host-associated > Plants > Peat...
AAAAAAAAAAAGAGAGAGAGAGAGAGAGAGAGAGAGAGAGAGAGAGAGAGAGAGACGGTCGGCCGCACAAGACAGGCGAGAGAATCGGGATTCAGCGAGAATTAGCGCAATGCTCGCAAGCCGCAAAGGGCGCCTAGAGGAGGGTTCAGAGGAAAAACAAAGAACCGGCAGAAGCAACGACAGCGGCGGCAACGAAGCTGATGACTTCCCTCCCCTGCTGCACACACCCGGTCCACACCCGACACACGATTACTAAGCTCCAAGAGGAGCTTCACGAACGAATGAATACTAGGGGCGATGCTAGATGACCGACCAGGAGTGGATGTTTCTCATCCAAATGGCTGACTTTTCATCTGTTGGTCCAAAAATTTGGAACCCCACAAATTTGCACACCATCTTGCTGAAGGCTTTTCCCAGGGACCAAAAGTGAGAGCGGTGGGTTGGGGAGGGGGGGAGATGGGGTTATGGCAATGCTCACATCCAAACAAGCAAAACAAGCAATTATCTTTTTATTAGTATATATAGAAAGAATGTTCAGTTCAGCAGCCAACTACAATTCATGTGAGAGAAGTCAGGGATTGACAGTTTGGGATATGCAGTTAGTTGCATGAAACAGAAAAAGCCTGTGAAGACAGTTTGCATGCACATGCACACAAAATTTTCTATTGAGGGAAAAAAATAATTCTGATACCTCATTTTGATTTTACACAACACAAACGTGTGACACAATTTCCATGCATATTGGCTCTCCCTTTGATGCACAAAGTTGAAACCAGTGTTGGGTGGGTACAAGGCTGGAACCTTGATGTATATAGATTGCTACTAGACGTGACGATATCAAAGAACCAAAGAACCAGACTAGTATGACCTAAGGCCAATACCAGCCTCGCATGCATGAGTGCCTGCCAGGTACAGACTTGATGAGGCAATAATACTAGTTCAATATCAGGAATATGATATTAATCCCAATACTAGGTACATATATATACCTGCCACATACCAGCTAAAAACCAGACTTCAACCCTAATACCAGGACCAAGCTGGTATAAAAATTAGAAGAAGATTCAATACCAGTAGTGCATGAAGCTCCTCATCCAATCCATTCTTTTTACAGAACCTTTTTGTTTCACTGTATTCCCAATGGCTGTTGCCTGACTGATCCAGTCCCTCAAGAGCCTTTTTGATTCACAGCGTTCCCCACGACCATTCCACCATGCAGATGTTGCCAAGGGGGTGACTATGCGGGGAGGTAGTAGGCAAGATAAGCTTGACTATAATCAAGAGATCAGTAGCTTTAAAATAGCTTAAAGAGAGAGGTAGAAACCTCAACATAGTGTGTAAATCAAGTTGACAAAAAAATGATTTGTTGACCTTTATACCATATCCAAAGAACTTGAAGATCTCCAATGTTACTAACAGGACAAACATTATACAACCATCGAACTCCAAGCAATTTGTGATAAGTGCTTTCAAACACCTTGTAGTACATTTTGTGGCTTAATATTTGTGGTTCCTCTAAACATGTCGTTCTTTCTACACTCGCGTTGTGAACCCCATCAATGTAATAAAAACTTGCCATTTTCAAAATTCTCACCCCAATAAACTATAATATTACACATGAAATCCCGAGTTGTGGGTTGTGAATCTCAAGGCTTTGTGGCAATGAACATTCCTCAAAATGTCAGACCAGATGAATGCTTGTTAAATTAGGAAATGTTCCATGAAGTTCCCAAAAGATGAACTCATGCTTCACAGGTAACACCTGCTGAACATTCCTCAAAATGTAGGACCCAATGAACTTTGCATCATGTCCCTAGTCTGAGCCAATTATTTGGTCTTCAAGTAAAAAGGACTTTCCATATTTAACCCTTAAAAACACCAACAATAGATCACACAAAGTGGAGTCATAAATGTCCCTAAAAGTGGCTGCCATTTCTTAACACATGAGTATGTTGAAGGTTTTGTTTACCCTCTAAATTAAATAGCTTCTCCAAGTTTGTCACTTTTGAAGACTCACAAGATCTGCACTTGGGTGTAATAATACTATAGAACCCTGTATGCATCATCACGAGAGCTTGAGCACAATTGCAACCATCATCACACAGAAATTTGCTATTCATGAAATCAAGGGCACGTCCACAAGGAAGAAACCCAATAAATCCTCCTTGTAACAACAGCTCTGAGCAGATCAAAGCAATTTATACATCTATGAGATTGCAGAGATATCAGTCTTCACAGGAACAAAATTACTTTGAAGGAAAAACACAAGAATGAGTGCAGTAATAAGCTTATGAGAGTTGTTTAAGACAAAGTGTCAGAGCTTCAGCTTCATCATGAATAGCAGTGATGAGCTGCCATCACTACCTGAGCAGATAAAAGCAATTGTACTTGTGTAAACGGTCAAAGACAAAGGGATCTTACTAGGAGTTCAGTGAACTGAATCGTACGTTGAAGGCTTGAATCTGTACTTTCCAGCTGCAGTTTGTATTCCTTGCATATCCTCTCCTTCATAATTGCATGTAAACTTGGTTGAACAGAAGTTAAACCTGAGTGCAATTCTACTACACTGGTTTTTCCATGACCTTATTCACCTGTGTCTCTGTTAGTACCTCATATTTTCCAGCTGCAAGCTTTCGTGAGAGACGGAGACCACCAATTCGAACCCTTTTCAAACCCTGCACCTCGAGACCAGCATTGGCAACAAGCTGACGTACTTCATGATTTCGGCCTTCACACACCTCAATCCGTATGCGATGACGGGCATCACCTGGCTCAGCAGCATCTAGGAGTTCCACTTGGGTGGGAACGCATTGCACACCCTGCACTTTTGTTCCTTGAGCTATGAGCTGCACTTGTCGCTTGCTCACCTTCTCTGTCACCGTCACCACATACTCTTTTGTCAGCCCATATGATGGGTGCGACACCTTCTGTGCAAAATCACCATCATTGGTAACCAACAAGAGACCAGAAGTAGCAACATCAAGCCGTCCCACTGTGAACAGCCGCGGTCTTTGCATTCCTGGGTTCCTTTGAGACCAGATTTTCCAGTAGTCTTCAAACAGTGAAAGTACTGGCTTTGATCCCTCAGCTGCATTGGAACATATGTAGCCCTTGGGCTTATTCAGTGCAAAGTAGAATTTCAGAACTGGCTTCTTGGGTAACGATCGGCCATTGAGGAATATGATGTCCTTCAGTGGATCCACGGGTGTCTGTGGAAGAGTGCACACTTTCCCATTCACTTTCACACGGCCTGCAAAGATGATGTCCTCACTACCTCGCCGTGATGCCACTCCTGCAGCAGCCAGCACCTTGCTCAACCTCTCAGGCTCAGCTCTAAACTTCTGGTTATAGAATCTGCGAGCAGCTTTGGTATACCTTGGCAATCCACTGCTGGTGGCAGCAGGCTTCTTCACTCCTGTTGCAATCCTGAAGGTTGGCTGTTTCTTCTTAGGAGATGCTGCATCATCATCTCTTTCCCCTAAGCTTGATGGTGATGATGATGATGGTGTTGCAGGTCCTGCTCTTTCTCCTGCTGTCTTCAGATAGATGTTGCCATTCTCATCTCTTGCAAGGATTGGAATGCTCACCTTCTTGCGTTGTGGAATGACCTTTCCTATTTCCTGCTGGCTCTTCTCCGCATACACCAGGCCCGGAAGAAGCTGCTGCTGCAGCTGCGTCTTCTTGTTGTTGTGTGCATCATCCAGCTTCAGCTCTTGCACGCTACTGAAGAGTGATCCCTTAGATGCCAGACTGCTCATGCTTGACAACCCTACTACTCCTACAACTACTGAAGAACCAGACTTGCTCCAAAACAGAGACATGGCACAAATTCTGGCAAACGGCATTGCAAAAAGTACCCCCCTTCTTCTTCCCCACATCATCGTCATGTCTTCTTTCTTGATGCTTGCACAAAAGGGAGCTGCACGGCATGGAGTTGATGGGATTCTCCAGCATTTCACACAATTCATATTGGCCATGGTCGGTCCACCCCCTGAGGAGAAGGAGACGGAGCACCACCACCACTGAAGCAAAAAAAACACTCCTCCTTGCCTCGCCCCGCTTCACACAAAGAGCAAGAGCTTCTTTACGCCCCACCTCATCATAGCAGCATGTTTGCAGCAGCTATTAGCTCACCACGAAGGGTATGCGTGCATGATTGCAGAGCTCTTGCGAAAGAAACAACAAACACCACTCCCGATTCCTTCCTCTCACTTTGAGCTCCATCGTCATGGAAGCGAACCCTAATCAGCGCACCGCCAAAGCTCTACATCATCTTCTGCTTCTTCAAGGAAAGATTGGCCGATTCTGATTCTACAGCAGCACCTGCATCATCATCATCACCATCGTCATATCAGTAGCAGCAGCATCGGCCGTGGAAAGTCCGTATCACGGCCTTCAAAGGCGATGGTCAGGATCCATGGTCAGGTTTTGCACCTTGAGGTTCGGCCCTTAGCCTAGAAAGAAAGAAAAAGATTGGGAATCTCTTTCTGTGAAGGCCGCTCCGAGACTAGCTACAGTAGGTAAGAAGAAGAAGAAGAAGAGGAAGAAGATTGCTACGGGACGCTGCAAATCTGCAGAACAATTTTTGTCTTTCCTGGTGTTCGGAAGATTTCTGGAAGCTTGACAACGGGAGAGAGAGAGAGAGAGAGAGAGAGAGAGAGAGCTGGAGCTCGTTGTTGTCGAAGTCATCGTGCTTCCTTGCTTCCAATATAGGGGAAGTGTTTGAAGAAGTGTGTGCACAATGGTTTGTTTCTTTGCATGAAGTGGTGCATCATCATCATCATCATCATCATCCCGTCTGGTGGAGGAGGAGCTGAGCTTCTTCTTCTTCACATGAGGTCGGTCACTGGAGACGCAATTGCAAAAGAGAGAAATGCAGCAGACATGGTGCATGGCGAGCATGACAGGTTTAGGGTTTATCATAACATGCTTGACGTTGCTGTTGTCGACGAGGAGCATCATGCTGCTGATGATATGTGGAGCTTGCTTCGGTTCTTCTGTACTAGTAGTAGTAGAAGGAGCATCAGCAGGAACAGTATCAGCAGGAGGAGCATCAGCATCATCTTCTGTGCGTTCTAAGGAAGGGAATCATGGGTTGTGGCAGCAGCTGACGGAACAGAATTTCACAGATCTCCACAACCATCACTTCGCACTCTGCTTTGCCATGCTCTCCTGTGAGTCAATTCTTTTCTCCCACCCCATACCTTTCAAGCTTGGAGCAGCAGCAATGCACATCCCCTATGATGTGAAACAGAATTTCATGTCTGTTTTCACATCTGTTTTGCCTCTGATTTGTCAGTGAAAGGCCTGTAGAGGAAAGGGGCAGAGAAGTTGTAGCTTGGATTGTCATGAAGGACTTGTAGAGCAGGAGGAGGAAGAAGAGAGACATCATCGTTAGACTGTAACAGCAGCTTCTTCTTTGTGGGCAGCAGGGTGTGGAGAAGGCAGAAGTCTGATGAGACAAGTTTCAAGATCAATGATGGAAGATCCTGAAGCATTTGCAGCTTTACAGTTGCGGTTTGTGTACATAGACAAGGATCGAGCACTGCTGAACCTTCTTCCTCCAACAGCCAGGCGCTCCTCCTCCCTGAGGATTTATTTGTATCATCAAGGGACTCCATACTTCCATGGAGGTCAGCTGACAGCTGGTCACATTCTGCATGCCATCAGGCATGTGATGCATGTGCCTGATGATGATCTCCCAGTGCAACATTTGCAGAGCTTTGATGTGGTCAAAAGTTTCATGGAGTCTACTGACAGAGCATTCTTGCTTTTGGACTTCTGTGGATGGGCACACAGCATCAGAAAAAAACCATGGCAGGAAGAAGAAGAAGACAGCGTGGAGGAGAAAACAGGACCCACAAACAATAGAGTAGTAGGATTACTGCAACAAGGACTAGCAGATGATGCATCTGTCAACTTGAAGCAAAAGCAGTGTTTTGAAACTTCAACAGGAGTAGATGCTGAGGAATGCAACAATGTTGAAGAAGAGAAGAAAACTGATGTTGCTGAGTCTGATCAACTGGTGGAAGATGTAGTCACTGATGTGCTACATGTTCCTTCAAGAAATATGGCGGGTTTTTTGGGTTCTGGGACATGGGAGGAGGATGTTTATACAGTGGCATCCAATTTGCAAGGAACAGTTCTGGATGACGCTTGGGAGAGGAGGAGCACACCCCATGTTGAAGAGGAGGAGCAGCGAAGAGGACATTCTGAAATTAGTGATTCTCATTGTGAAAAACAGGTGGAGAAAGAGCATTTTACAGCTGTCTATCGCAATTTCACAAAAGTTGCATCAAATCATGCATTGATCCCTCACCGGGCAAGGTTTGGCTGGTTGACAAACCAGAGTGTGGCAGTGGAGGCAGGATTAGTTGAAGAGGCGGGTGCAGTAGTATCATGGCAGCTGCTTGCACAAGTTCAAGATCTCTACAGCTCACCAGAGTATTTTGGTGATGGTGATGGAGATGTGGAAGCCTTCATCTTGGGTGTTTCCCCCTCTCATGTGGTTGAGGTGTGTATCAGCAATGTCTGTCTCTTCTCAATGGGGTTCATAGTTGAGTAGTGGAGGATTAGTCTGCAACTTGCAAAACTCTGCTATCTTTCTTCAGCATTGCAATTGAATTGCTCATGTCTCTCCTCAATTGAAAAATGGCATAAAGAAAAATTCTCCTGACTATTGGTTTCTTGACTTGCTCCTGATCTTATCAATTGGTTTCAATCCTAAGTACAAGCAATGCATCTTACACTGTTGTGTTTGGTGTGTGGATTTATGTGTACAGCTGGAAGGGGCAGGGTTGCCACAACATGGACCAGCTCTATGGAGCTTCTTGCATGATATGCCATCACTGTTACTCTTCATTGATAGGTCATCCCATTTGCCTTATGTGCAAGCTCTCAGTCACACTGCCCTTCAGGTAATTAGAGATGTAGCCTTTCACTATGCCACCGAGGTGGAGCACAGAAGAAAAGTAAAAGGTATACCACAAGCACATGGGGCCTCCAAGTCAGTGAGACAGGAGGAAATGACAACTGATGAATTTCTAGAGGCTTCAATACCGGCAGGTTTAGAGCAGAGAATGAGAGTGCAGATGCTGGAGACAGCAGATCTGTTGAAGCTTTTGGGAAGGTCCAGTAGTGGAGCTGTTGAATTGCAAACTGGTAATGGAAAAGTAGTATTCCAGCTCAAGGGAGATGTGAAAGGGTTGGGTGCTACTAGCAAGTTGCCAGTGGCAAATCCTGCACTGTCTGTCCAAGAGCTTCTTGCCAGCAGCAAGGAGCAGATTGGTGCTCCAAGTGTGACAGATGTCATCCGATCTCTGTTGAATTCACAGGTGGATACTGCTACCCCATCCAGTCAGTCATTGGGGAGCACAGACACACATGAAAGTTCCTCACCTTCAGCAGATAGAGATGGGGATGAGGAGGTGTCTAACACTTCAATCCGAATGCCAGAAGGTGAACGGGATACAACTGGCAGCGAAGGTGACAGAGAAGACTCAGAGGAGCCATCTGTTCTCAAACAGTCACATGCAGAGGAAACAAAGCCACCTCTAGGTGGCGATCAATGTCTCGTAGAGGATGCAGGAAGAAATTCTTGTGAAGGTGGACTGGCCTCTGAATGTCCAAGTGTAAACAGAAATAACATATCACTTGAGGTTGCACCGACTTTGGAGTCATCACAACAGGGGAGAGTAGATCTGGAGATGGCTAAGATAGACAAAGTGCAAGAGCACAGTTCTCAAACTGAACAAGAATCAGATGAGTCATTGCAGAAGGTTGCAGCAGAGCACCGAAATCTGGATGAAGATGAAATTAACATGAGATTCAAACCTGCCATTAGTTTTTTCTTCCGGGATGGTGATGATCTGCTGCAAGAGACACTGACAATGACTACAAAAGTCCCTACAGTGGTGATACTCAACCCTGCCAGTGAAGCACACTATGTATTCCCTGTGGAGGAACCCCTAACTCAGTTGTCACTGATAGAGTTTATAGATCAGTTTCTCATGGGTCAGCTTAAAGAGACTGTTAGGTCAGAGCCCCCTCCTAGACCCTTGAGAGAAGGTCCTCGACCTCCCTTTGTAAATCGGGATTTCCGTAAGGTTGATCCTGTGCCCCGTGTCACAGCAGATACATTCTCCCATCAGGTCCTTGGCTGCATGACAGGAGGATCCTTCGAAGGCCAAAAAAATTTATTCCAGAAGGCAGGTGGGGTCCAAGGCAATGAAAGTGGCCTCATTGGGTCTGCCTGGAGCAAAGATGTGGTTGTGTTGTTCACTACACCCTGGTGTGGCTTCTGCAAGCGCATGGAGCTTATTGTCCAGGAGCTTCACCGTTCCCTGAAATTCTATGTGGGCTCTTCTACTACTCAGGTATGTTAGGCTGAGTTCAAAGGAATCTTTGAAATTGCTCCAGGACAGTCCTGGGAACTTATTAACTGGGTTTTCATTTATGGGTTACAGTCACCACATGATGTGCAGGTTTTGTGAATTTACTGTCGTATCTGGAAACAAGCTGATGACTTTGTTGAGTCTCACTGTGTCTGTAGACTGAGTGCTCTGCTTGTAGCATGTGAGAGATTCAAGTTGTCTATCATATGGGCAGCAACTGATACACCCTCCTTTCTGATAAATTCTGCAATGCAGGAACACCAGCACCAGTCAAAAACATTGGAGGATCCAGGTATGTGCAGTCAAAGCTAAATAAAGCTGTTAATCAAGTTTATGTATATTGTTGCTGATGGCATCACCTAGGAGATGATACTAGGGTACTAGAAGGGGGGCCAAGATTGAAGCAGACTTATGTAGTCAAGAACTGTGGTTTTTTATGCAGAAAATGGTACTCAAAGTGCAGCCAACAATGTGGAGGATGATGACAGTCATGATCTGCCCCAACTCCTGCAAATGGATTGTAGCTTGAATGACTGTGATAAGTTGTTCACCATTCATTTCCATCTGGTACACTTTTCTGGTTGGTGTTCTTCCAGCTTGCCATTATCCTCATTGGTTTCACCTTCATCATGGGTCCATGTTCTACTTTCTGAGTTCTTCAGCTGCTCCAGCTATTCGTGATACTTTGGACATGGTTTCTGTTTTATTTGTTGCAGGATGCATCCTACCCAACTGTTGCACTGTATCCAGCCCAAAATAAACATGCACCTATAATATTTGAAGGTGGTGCAGAAGTGTGTTCTCTCCATCAATTCATCAGCAGATATGGGAAGGCATCAGCAAAGCTACACAGCAAGTTTTCAGGTTTTCTTTTACAAATTATTTCATGTTTAGGTGTCTCACTCCTGATTAATTATTTCACTTGCAGGGTGCTCAATATCTTTCTGCTAAGAATTTGAACATCTTAAGCTTGATAATATCTTTGGATAATATCTATGTTGTTAGAGCTATATGTGTTAAGTCTTGATTCTGTTTTCATGATGAAGGCCATGAGGTTCACTTTAGGAGAGGTGTGAGAATAGTTCTCATTTGAGCTTCATCTTTCATTTGTATTCAACAGGCTGAGATTTGCATGATCACATGAGAAAGTATTGTGCAAAAGAGCATGAGGAAAAGTGGGATACTGAGGGACTACAAGTTTGAACAGCAGCAAAGTTGACTTAACTTTCCACAAACTGTTGAAATGTGTTTCCTAGAGCTAATTTTATGCTGTATGATTCCTGAACTGAGCATTGTTGGTGGTATGATGCCATCCAGGGGCACATGGCAGCAAGAGATCTGTTGCTGATTGTTACAGACCCGAGTCTCCTCTCTTTGAAAACTCTCACTTAAGTGCCAGAGGTGTACAAGCTGACAATTTGAACAAGGCATCAACTCTTGTTTCACAGACTGCTGCAAAGACTCAAATTTCAAGTGCAGAGCAGCAGTTGCAACAAAATTCTGAGATTGCCAATCCTGGCAAGATTGGTGGAGGTGGAGATTTGAGTCAGCCAAGGGTGGGATCAATGCTTGTGGCATCACTGCCATTGAGTCGCGTGTCACACATTTTCAAGCAAGCAGTCATCTTGTTAGTGCATGTGGACAAGGGCTTAGGCATTCAGGGTCTGATTCTCAACAAGCCTCTGCCCACTGAGAGTTTACAAAACCTTGATGGTGCACTGCAGAATCTGCTAAAATCTCTACCACTTGGTTATGGAGGCCCGGTTTCAGTACCAGGCGTGTCATATTTTATTTTGACAAAGGTTGCAGGCTTACCCAACTTTCAGGAGGTCTTACCAGGCATCTTCTATGGAGCAGCAGGGTCATCCATAAGCCTAGTTCATTGGATGGCATCTGCAAAATTAACAACACATGACGTGTGGATATTTGTGGGTTGTGCTTCATGGTCTTGGTCTCAGTTAGAAGAAGAGATTAGTTCTAACTTCTGGTCCCTTCAATCTTATAGAGGTGGGATTGTCGGATGGCCGTCACACTGGAGTAACCCACAGTTTCTGTAGGTATAGATGTTACTGCCCTTTCACCACCATTACCTAGAGTGCTCAATAGATTCAAATAATCTCCATAGCAACTTCTCTAACAGGTTGGAATCCACACATGGGGTCCGTGCTGATTTTGTTGGTAAATTGTGACCATAGATCTGGTGTCCCTTTGACTGATGGAGACAAACCTGTTTGATGACCCTTCACACTGGCGCATTGCACCATAGTCTCTGTAGGTGTAGATTAACTGGCGTGCACCCATTATTTGGAATGGCTGAATAGGTTCAAATAGTCTCCATAGTACAACCTTTCCAAGGGTGGTGGAATTTGCAGGTGTTTCTGCACTGATTTTGTAGTTATGATCGTAGATCTTCTTCAGGTATGACAGATATGAAAGTAGTAGTCTTGTGATCATTGTCAACATGCTTCTGGTTTATGTTGCACAGATTATATTTATTAAAGATCTTCCTGCAGCAATGCTTTATGAGTGGAGAGTCATCTTCCATCAACTACAACCCCATTTTTTCCTACATCTAGATTGGAGTTGTATCAACTTTTGAGGTGCACAACTCTCGTTGTCATAGCTTTTTCTCTTGTGGGATTTTGCTTATGAACTTTATTGAGTTTATCAGTTTTATCACCTTTGGCCAAACTGTGTCTTTGGAGCTTGTGCACATCTTTTGATTTTTGGACACCCAACCACTGGTTGCCAGCCAAAGAAGAATGCAAGAAGTTTTGGGCAAGGTCTCTCTACATGAGCTCTTTGAACTTTGGAGTCCAAGCAATACAAAACAAAGAGCAGGGAGTTATTGAAAACAAGGGTGAAAGAGAATTCATAAACCTTTTTCTTCATTACCTTCTCTAATCAAAGCAAGTTGCTGCCATGGACTGATTATCTTCACAATATGTTCCATGGGTTGTTGCCATGGATCAATCTTCACAGACTATTCCACGGGTTGTTGATGATGGCAACGACATGGATGATCAATTGTTTTGTCAAAGGGTTCTCAACTGTTGGTTTTAGGGCATACCAGCAAGGAGAAGTAATTCCAACACATCTTGCCAACATTGTCTCTGTTTGATCACCCAACTTTTGAAGTTCTTCAAGTTCTTCAAGTAGATTGAAGTTTTGTGAAAGAGAAATTGGAAGTGGGGAAGAAGGGAGGGGAGCACCAAACACAAATTTTGAAGATGATGGAGATCAAGAAGTTCAGATAGTGGCCCTTCCAATTTTAAATAAATGAGCATTGCAAGGATGGCAATGAAGACAATAATCAAAGATGATGGAGATGAAGGTAAGAAGGATTGAAGAGATTTGGATGTCCATATGTCAATTTCTCCTCACTCCAAGATTGAGCTTGATTTTGTGAAGAATGCCCAAAAACTGAGGTGAGATTCTTGAAACCCTAAATTTATTATTTTCATGTGAATATGAATAGAATACATTAGAAAATGTGAGGCCAATTAGCCTTTATGAAAAAGGCCTTTGATGTATGACTCAACCCCCTCTCTCCCCACTTATATGTACAATGTTTTAAGGGCATGCCTCCAAACCCACGAATCCTTGGGAGGAAAAAGAGTATCAACTAGACCACCAAAGATTACAACCAAGCTTCATATTTTTTTAGAGGTGCAATGTTGTTTTTTCTAATAACAAGTTGAGTTTTGTGTGTGATGAATGAAATCCAAACTTGAAACAATGTTTTGTTGAGCTCAATTGCAAAGGGGGAGCGTGTAATTGAACATGTGAACAATATCAAGATTGGAATATATCATGTTTTTAACCTTATATGTATACATGCAAGGTTACAAAATTAGTGTTTTAATATATAGAAGGTGTTGAATAGGCTTGGGCGGAGGTGAAGAAAAAAGGTTATGACCAATGAAATTGCTCAACTTGGTGGTTTGGATTTGTCTTCTTAGTTACCTTGAGTGAACTAATGGTTAAATGTGTAATAGGGATTTGCATGTAACATCCCTTGAAATTACATTCAAAAATGATAACTTGAAATTCTTAGTGTTTCACAAACAAGTGTGACTTGCAAGAAGATCAATTTACCAATTTAAAATTTTACAAGCATAACAAGTTGAGCTGTGGTGTGAATGGAGAACGATGACATGAATGCAAGTTCTAGGAACAAATCGACAAATGGTGAAATCAATGTGGGATTATATTGAAGCATTGGTAAAGGATTCCTGCTTACTGCAGATGCTAAAAACCCCTTATGAACTTTGTGAGTGATAATGTTGTCCTATGTTGTCCTACATGGTTTGTCACAAGGTTTGAATAATGTGTGTGCTTAAAATAGCTTAAATAATTTAGAACATCATGGAACTAGGCTATTAGCAAGTATTTGGCCTACCTCTTGAATGGTTATAGGTTGAATGTAGTGAACATGGATAGAACATATAGGACAAAACCTTTTGTAAGTCGCATAGAACAACTAGTGTGAACACCCACCCCCCCCTTTGCAAATCCATGCAAATGCCATGTAAGGCATCACGTTAACACTCCCAAAGTTTGTTGGGGGTATTTAATGTCCTCCCTCAAAACTTTGTGAGTGCTAGTGTGATGCCACTAGTCCTCTCTCAAGGCATTGGCATTGACCTCCCTTAAGGTGACATGGAGAAATTATGAAATGATTGGATGGACAACATGGTGATTTTGAGTAGTAAATCACAATCAACAACTCCACAATCAAGTATGAAAGATAAATTGAAATTCTATGACCAAGCCATGGGTACATTCATATGTTGAACTTACAAAAATAACACCATCATGATGAATTGCATTTTCCTTTGGACCTCTCCTCCTTTTAATGGTGTGTATGGCTATCATTGTCATTGATTCATTATGTTTGATGGAACGCCGACAACAATTTATATTCTCATGAGATGAATCGCCATGAAGAAAATGAGGGAAATAAGGATTTTTGCCTTTTTTTCCATCCATTATGAAACTCTTAGAGTTTTTTTTAAAAAAATTGTTGAAATTGATGAGAATAAGGATATTATAACACCAAAATATGGTAGTGTTTTTGTTAGGCTAAGGTTACGGTTGTTGCTTTGATAATATATTGTAGCTTTTGGAACCTTTTTAAATGTGTTCTTTGTGGGTGAAAATTCACTCGGGAAGATGAACCATTACTTGAACCTGAATCTTGCTTAATAAGACTGTAGAATAGGATCCTAAGGAAGTTTATAAGAGAGTAGAATAGGATCAATGCATGAAAATACAACTTGATAGATAGTGAATGTGAAGGTTGGAAAACAAAACTAGATTGCAATCATTCTCCTTCAACAACATAGAAAAGTTACTTGGGCTAAAGAGGCACCAACTTGGTAGGAACTATTGAAATTTTGATGTAGTGAAAGATTCACCCATTTTTATCTTTGAAGCTATGTTATGTTTTTAGTCTCAAGAAATAATAAATTCATTGAGTGTGCCAGCCAATTGCTCTTATGTTGCACATTGTCATCAATGGATCTCATGCATTTTCATAGATTAGAAAAAAGGAATAACCAAAATTTGATGGAAGGATCATCAATGGACTGGTCACTACACAATCTCCAATTTGAGGGCATGCATGTATTTGGCAACAAAATGCATCAATTGACTATGGGAGGAGCTTCAACTTGTGACTCAAATGAAAGCTCCAAGCTATGATTTAATGTCTTGATCGATTTGAGATCTCTGAAATCAAGGGACCACATGTTTTTTTTACATTTAGACATTGTGCGCATTTGAACAATTTATGTTTAGGGTTTAGTCCAAAGGAGGGGGAAATTCTACTAATTTAAGTTGGCCTCAAGAATTTTTCCTTCAAAAGTCAATCTTTGCATATCTCACAAGCCAATGCTCTGCATTCTATTATGGAATCATTAGAGGGTATTAGTAGTGGTACAAATTCAGTTGTTTGAGCACATGCTAGAAAATTGCTTGACAAGGTTCTCAATGGGTAGAAGGATTCAGGAAGTTCATTATTGACAGTAACTAAAGACACGAAAGTGGTGGATTTAACTACTAGAGTAGACACGGTTAGTCCCCAATGTAACACCTTAAAACACCAAACCTCCACCCTAAACCTCACAACCCACTAGTATTCGGCATTCCAAAACATAGAAGACCAACAATCTCCATGCATTGATGAGAACTTTGCAGGTGAATTTACATCCAGCAATTGACTTCACAGTTCAGATTGTTTAGTTGCAGAGAAAGGGTCCACAAACTTCACAGATGACTACAACAAAGTGCAAGCCATGTAGTTGCCTGACATGTAGCACTGCAACTGGACTTGGTTCATACAAGAAATTGTAGAAAGCAGACATTTTTGCAGGTTGACAGGTCAATGCCAAGAAGCTTCGAGGATACATCAGAATGAGATGAAGGATACAAAAATCATAAAGCACCTTTTGAATGAATGGCACTCTGGAAATTCCCATCATCAGAGGACATGCAAATGACTAGGTAAGAAATGATTTAGCTTTGTGTGATAACCCTTCTCTACTCCCTGACTGATTCCTTCACACAACCTGTGGAATTTTTAGTGTTGCAAAACGGCTACTGCAAGCAAATGATTGTGTAACCTTCTCCAGAGGACAATAGAGCCTCTGTACCAACTGCAGTGGCAGAGCATCCTAATATATACTGCACCCTTGTGCCTAATGCAGGTGTCCGCGCTACACTCTCTAGCATTCTCTAATTGAAAGGGCTCCTTCAGATTTCTGGTTCCCCTTGCAAAGTCAGCTGCTTCAGACTACAAACCTTCCACATTAACCAATAATGAAGTTATCCTTTCCTTAGAGCTTCAAATTATGGACTAGGTCATAGAACTGACAGACTGATCAACTTGCTCATAACCTGGTTCTGTAGTATCTTGAGATTCATGCTCAGCATCTTGGTCAACTCCTTGGTCAGACCCTGTCTGTGTTTGTGCCTGAGCTCCACTGGTCCAGTTATACCTTCTTTCATTTCTTGAAACTAGTTCCCGAGCTCCCGCTAGACGGGCATCATCTTCTGGTACTTTGTGTCGCTGCAAACATAAGTAAAGGTATAAACATAGTTCCTTGTTTATAAACCCTAAACCCTAAACCACCACATTTTGAGAACACTGTGCTGCAATTCATTTACAATACCTGCAACCCATTGTAGTAGGCAGAGGCTGCTCTGAAGGATGCTCTGAGGTTGCGGTTCTGCATCATGTCCCATATACAATTTGCTGTAGAAAAGTCCCCTCCCTGCAAGATAAAACCACTTCATGGTGACTGACCCAGCCTGTGCATGGGGTTTCATCAATCTATTTAACTCATTCCAAAACTGATCAAAAGAAGAGTTGGAAAAAGGGCACAATGTGACAAGTTGTACAAAAGATTGGAAGACAAATTTCTCTGAATTACACTGACAAAAGTCATCCTTAATTTCCTGCTCTATAAAATGCACCAAATCTTGGAAAACAAAGGTTTCTGGGTTTAATACTAGGCGAATCCAACTCACCAACTCTCCAACCTCAGGTCTCAAGAAATAGAATTGCAATCCGCCAGGAGAGAAAGCTTACATTGTCATTTGATGCAAGGGTAAGAAGATTGGACCCAAGGACTGTGTTGAGAAAGTATCCTCGTTCAGCCATTTGTTGCTGCAGAAAAAATCCAGATGAGAAACTGTGCCCTAGGAATGAGAGCAAACACTCCAGTAAAATGAGGAAAAAATGAGAGTCCTGGAACCTGAACGTACCAGAAGCCTATTAGCAGATGCCAATCTGGAGGCATTGGGTTTGGTAAGACAGCCTTGAATGAGTGTCTGCCCCACCATACACAGAGTGACAACAGGACCAAAAAACAGACATGATTCTTCTCTCAGCAGGCTAGCTTAGAATAGAGATCCCAGCATATGTGATCTTGGTTCTAGTTCATTTTGGAAATCTTGACTATCCAGGTAACCCATCTCTCCTGTGATCAAGCAAGATATGTGTTTCAGTGGTATAAACTACACAACCCACTGATAACAACTTGTAATATATGATCTACTACCCATAAATATGTCTGAGCAAGCAAATCATACCTTGACAGCAGCTGAACATAACCCAAGAAGGCAAACTAACTACTAAACAAGAGACTTACAATGTACAGATTCAGTGTTGGATTCTTGCCAGACTCAACAAACTTGTCAAACTCACTCACAGCAGTCTCTGGATGGCCTTGTGCTATGTGACACCTACAATTACAAGTTTGAGGTGAGTTTGCAAGCTAGCTTTTGCCTCCTAGAAAAATTTCAGAGTAGATGATCACCATAACCAGTAGGAGAAAGAAAGGAAAAGAAAGTGGAGCACAAAGATTACTTGACAAGTTCTGTTAGAGCACTGGCATCGATTTGCTGTCCACTTTGTTCCAGCATTTCTATGACTGCCTTTGCAGCCTGCAAAAGAAATAAATCTTCATGAGTACCAAGAATTTCTCAATACTTACAATTTTAGTGAACCTGAAAATAACTGAGAGATCACCCTATAGTGAGGAAATAAAACTAGCAACCATCAGCAAGCATGAAAAAGAGGAAACCCCACCCTAAAGAAAAGAGAAAACCAAACAACAAAACAGAATTAAGGAGTGGTTTGAACAAGAGCAATGTTCATACACATTGATCACCTACCATAACATCTTTATTGATTTCATCAGTTCCCAGCAATGCAGCACACACGTTAAACTCACCTTGGATACACAAGTATCATTCATGTTCACTCAGAATCCAATGACTGCCAGCATTGAGCTGAACCCATCTAAAATATGTATCTATTCTTGGTCAGCAGAACAAATGACCCAAGCTACTCAGAGTTTTATAACAACATTTTTAGCCATAACAGTCACTGGTGCTTGCATGTGATTTATATCTTCACGAGTACTGAGACCTGTCCAAACTTCACAATTTAAGATAGACTGAATAGAATATGGAGATGACACACTCAGAAGCTTCCAGAGATTTCAGATCTGATAACGTATTAGCAAACAGGAAAACCAACCCTAAAGAAAGGAAACCAAAACAACAAGAAAACTGAGAAGCAGTTTGACCAACAATGACAGTCACACACATGTTCAGAGACCTTCAACAGCAAAGTTAATGGCATTGACGAGCAACCATAACATGTGATTTACAACAGATTTATCACCTAAAGACTAAACATGGAGCACAACAGAACTGCATCATTGAGTACAACATAAACTGCATTGAACATATTGGTTACTTCCTCTGAAGTTCGGCACTCACTGTAGCATTGCCAAGCTCAGAACAAGCCTGCAAAGCAGCATAGTAGACAGTGAAACGGCGATTGACATAGCTGCGCGTAGGTTGAATGTCTCCCCCTGTCACAAGGCTAGCTAGCTCCTCCTCAAAATCCTCGCGTCCTTCACTCTCTGCAGACCCTGCTTCACATCCTTTGGACTGCTCCAGTAGTTCAAAAATCTGCAAAATAACTCAAATTAATCAAAGGATGCTTCTTTTCTTCCAGTGACATGAACATCACTGTTAGAATAAGACTCCTAAGTAACTTATGACTCTGCCTCCACAAAGATGCAAATAGTAAGGCAGAAGGACAACACACACCTTGTGAAAGGTGTCTTCATTGACAGGTTTCCTGTTCTTGTATGCCATGATAAGTGCACAGTAGCAACTACTGTTCAAAGTCAGACCAGATGCTGCCATCCTTCGCACCACACCATATCTGCACAAATCAAGGAATAGACCACAGCATTCCCCTTGTAATGCACATGTTTCAACATAGCCTTGGAAGTTTCAACTTACTCAACCAAAAATAACAAGAAAAACACCTCTGCCTTAGGTCAAACCAGACTTGTGTTTTCTGCTAAACTTTGGCAAATCTTGCTCAAGCATCCTTTGCCAAGTAATCGCAGCATGTACAACATTGAGAACTCAAATGCAACTCTAAAATTGCAAATTGAGTTCTGAACCAAAACACTGGAAGCCTATTTCAGGTGCATGTAACATGGGAATATGTACTGAGACATAGGATGCTAGGGTTCATCTCTTAGTGTTGGGATTCCTATAACTTGATCCAAGAAAGTTACTCATCCAGTCAGTAGGTGCATAGTTTGAGAAAGTGGCACAATGGGCAAAGTTACAAGGGGTCATTAGCTTCTCTTCTATACATGTGCACTCTCTAACCAAGCAATATCTCTCTTGCCCAGGGAGGTGGAACACCATACGCTTCATCAACACGGCCAGCAATTCCGCAAGATTTTAATAATGCAAGAAACGTGCGGTGTTTAGGTGGAATTCCATTTGACTCCATCTCCTCTGCAACCTGATACAGTTGGTCAAATTATGAAACATAAGTTTCTCTGAAAAAAATACTTTCATGATCACACACACAAAGAATCCACTACCTCAACAAGCTAAGACATGAATGCCAAAAGGGTAACTGACAGCATTCTTGAATCAGGCAGAGAGCAAGCACAAAGAGTACAAGAAGCAGCAGACCTGAAAAGCATGGTCAATTTGGTTGCATCGTCCACATGATAATATCACAGAATTGTATATCGCCACCTGCACAATCAACAGGGTGATGAAATGCATACCTACAAGAATGGCAACAATGGAGGGAATTCTGCACTTCATTGGCACAGCCTGAGGAAGTTCTAATGTCATGGTACAGAGAAGCTGACAAGTAATACTAACATCAGGTGCAAGGCCCATGGCTTTCATCTCCTCGAAAAAGTACATAACATCCTGCAGCCGATCACCCTTCATGCAGCCACTGATGAGAGTGTGGAAGGTGTCGCGCACAGGCTGCACTCCATCTATTTGCATGTCTTCATAAATGTCACGCATCAAGTAAGCTCTGCATGGACAATCAATCACCCTCCCATTTTCAGAGGATCCATCCAATGCACAACGCCTTCACCTCTATGTTATCAGCAAATTGCCAATCCTTGAAACTTCACATCTTCTCAGGTGTTGCAAGTACGTCCAGCTTGATATTCTTGCTTGAATTTCATAGACAGAGGTGCTTGGCAAAGCACAATGGAGCTAACCAACCTTCTGCTGTTGTTGATTTCAAGCAGCTTCCTGTTGTATTCAGCAATGTTGCTAGCATAGTTTCTAGCTGTATAAGCTGCAGATGGTGCAGCACTTGAGTAGGATCGCTCTCTTTGTCCAATTGACACATCAGCTCCTTCTTGTTGTGAATGCCAAGTGTAATGCTCCACAACTCCTAGCTCTGCATCATCCAAGCTCCGTTTTCAGTCTCTTCCCAAACCCTCAATTGCACTACATTTGTCAAAGGAATTCTACCACCTCTTCTTACGCATTCACCCAACCGCCTCAAACCTTCCCTCCCTCCATACAGTTGTTTCGGATCCTCAGGAGCCGAATGCCAGACAGTTGCATGAGCTCCCCAAGCAAGAAACACAAGCTTCTGTTGCAAAGAAAGAAAATTCTTTCTGGAGCAAGAAGAAGAAGGGGGTTGGGGAAAGAAAAACAAAGTACTGGGGAGAGCAGGGGCAGAAAGCCAAGAAGTCGAATATTGTAGAATCCGTGCTCTTTGCAGAAGGACGGCCGAGAGACGAGCAGCACCCGTCATGCTGTTCCCTCTCCTAAACTCCTTTTCCACTGGCTGTCCACAATGCACGTTCCTCTAGCAAAAACTCCCAAGAAAAAGAAAGTCCACACTTTCACTTAAGCTCTCCTCCTCATCGGCACGTTATCTATTCTGTTGCGTACCTCCACGGTTTCGAGAACAGCACTAGTTGCTGCAGCAATCAATGGTCGATATCAAATTCCGCGCACTGCGAAGAAGAAACCTCTACAGCAAAAAACGAGAGAGAGAGAGAGAGAGAGATGGTTTAGGGTTAGGGTTTAGCGCGCCCAAACCCTAATCGCAAACCCGAGGGACGCTTGCGCGCAAGTTCGTTTCGAGAACAGCACCGGTTTGCTGCAGCAACGCTCAATGCCGAATTCCGTGCGCTGCGAGGAAAGCTCATTACAAAATAGGGAAACTCTCAACATGTGAACATTGTTTTGCAATCAATGTATGTATCGATTTTTTGAACAGCCAAATATGAAAGGAAATCATGCTTGAATTGAATGGTAAGCCTTCAAGTGTTACAACGTTTTCAACTGATTTTTCCTTCCAAAACCTGATTTTTTGGAATTTATTTGAATTTTCAGCAGCTGAAACCACTTTAAAATCAATATCTCACACATTCTGAATCCAAATCTTACCAAATAAATTCCATTAAATCCTGCTCATCAAGATCTTTCCAACAACACCAAAGGCACATTCCAATTCCTCCCAACTTTTCAGCTATGATTTAATTTAATTTTCAGTGAAGAAATCATTCAATATTCAAGAACTTTTGCACTGCAAATTCAAATGTCATGGAACCAAGCTCATGCACCCCTCCTTGTTGAGAGCTTTTTCCAAAGCCACCAAGAACATGATCTGAAGCATCCCGGTTCTGTGGATCTCATAACTATAAAACAAAACAAAGCAAACTACCTTCCTTCGTAGATGGATGTGAACTTGCTTCAAATTATGAAACATCATTACTTATTTAATCAATAATTAATATGCAAATTCTATATCCTTGTAATGTTTAGTCTATTCAGCAAAACCATTTCTTCTATTAAATAGATTTATATATGTTGGTTTTATTCAAAGGTTAATCTTTAATTTGTAATTTTTATTTTTTTTCCTAAAAATATGTTGAAACATTTTGCAAATGGGTCTTGACTCACATGACCCCATCCCACCAGAATTACAAACACTTTGTTAGTGGGAAAGTGAAAATCCAAGCTTCTTAAGGATCCCCAACTTGATGTCACACTTGGTGCAAGAAACAAAACTAGATCAGGTTACAGTTGATATGGAGCAAGTGTTCAAATGGAAATATCACTTCGAAAAATAAAACATTAATTTTTGTTGCATGTATATGTTTTCATTTTCAATGTTCACTTCAATGGATTATAATTGATTTGTAAACTCTTTCATCGTGTTAATTGCACAAGCATGTCATCTCGTTGCATTTTATTGTGAAAAACTTTCATAAAAAAAAATTATTTTGAATTATTTTCATTTCGTGCACATCACAAAGTGTATCTCAAGCACTTTTCATATCCTCACAATATTGAATGTGTGCAAGTTGAACATTCACAAAATGATCACAAAGAAGCACAAAAGCCTTAGTTGCCTTCTCCTTATAACTCATCATTTCATCGTCACCATCCAAAATGATTATGCTCCCATAAAAAAACTTTCCAAAGTTCATGTTTTGAAAACATCATGTACATCTTGAACTTTCATAGATGGAAGTTACCACCATAAAAAATTGCCATCAATTTCAAGGATTCCATTTGAAATGAAAATTGGTCAAACACAAGCTCTTTTCTTTCTTTACAAAAATGAAATCACAAAACAAAACCTAAATGTGAAAACTATCAAATAATTGGAACACCTTCTTGCAAATTCCCCCTCACTTAAGTTATTACAAAGTCAAAACCTTTGTTTTCAATAATTGATTTTTTAATTCTATGAAAAAAAAATTCACAACATCTCACAATGTATTGTTGTTTTTCTTTTGCTTGGTGTGGGCCCATAATATATTGAAAATTATTAAAAAATAAGCAAGGTATGAAACATTAATGTTTTATGAAAAGATGCAATTTTATTGACTAACAAGAAAATCACATGGCTTAAATGATTTACAAGTAACAAACTAGTTTCAAATTTTATACACATTCAAAAACTTGATAAAGAAAAATGAAAGACTATTGAAAACCACTCCCATATATTATTTCTTGACTTTAATGCATCTATCGCCTACCTACTACTTAATGTTAACCTAGTTGATATCTAACTATAATTTAGTTGCTATCACTAAACCTTAGCCACCATCTAATTTAGTTATCATCATTTAACTCTAACTTAATTACTACAAGGATATGAATACTGTTCATCCCTTTGATGAATGTCAAGCACATTCATTAACGTGGAGATTAAAAATAATAATATAATTTTTTATGATAAATGTCAAACACATTATCAACTTTGGGGGAAAAAAACAAATAATATTTTTAACAATCTTGAGCATATTTTTAAATGCACATTAATTTTCACATTAGTTGATTATTATTTATATTTCTTCCATGCCATTAATGTATTGCTATGGATGGAAATGTTTTAATATAATTCAGAAATTTTTTTTTTGTTTGGCATCTATTTTATATGTCATATCTTTTTGCTCAAAGATATGAATCATGATTCATAATCTAATTCCCCAAGATGTAGTTTATACATGGAATCAAAACCAATGTTAGACAATTTTCACTTTTTGAAACATGGAGGTAATAAGGTAAATATATGTATACCTTGGTTTGATGGTTCTCAAAATCATAGAAATGCTTGACCCAAAGGATCCAAAAAATCACAGAATTGGTTTTCACCTTCAACTGGGGCTTTAAAAACATCAAAGATTTGTGTAAAAAAAATTAACCCTAAACCATTAGTTCTTTGCTAGTTATTTCATAGAATTGTCAAATTCTTAATTTTTAAAAAAACACAATACCAAAGGTTCTTTTATTATTAAAATTTTAAAAACTTGTAAACCAGAGGTTCTTAACAAAATCAAGGTGGAGCCCAATGTCCACGGTGTAATGCCTTGGTGCCAAGGCACTATCCAAGAAAATGATGGAGGTGGGCCAATATGGTAGGCCTTCCCACTTGAGAAATTACATTTATAGAAATTTCCACTATATGAGTTGGAGGGTCCACCATATGGTCCTACAAATGAACATTTTGTATAGGGAGTCACTCTAATCAAAGTCAAGGTGTTATGCCTTGGGAACTAAGGATGGAGCCCAAGGCATAATGCCTTGACTCGAGTGCCTCCCTAACATAACAACTAAGGAGCACAATCAAGTCTATTAATCTTGTTGCATAAGAACCCAATGATTTTATGATGTAATTCTCTCTAGATTGGGATCTTACACAAAATTCCTTGCCCCACCCCAAGGGCGAAGGACATTAAAATCAACAATGGATCCTTATTGGAGTCAATACAAAAGTATTGTTTGCTTCTTTTCTCTCTAATTGCCCAATTGCCTAATCAAGATGTGTCCGGTGAGGACTAAACACATCTTTTAGTGTGACCTTGAAATAAAATTTTGTGTTTTATTATGCATGGAATGGGTGTGTAATAGACACTAATAAGCTGTAACATTATTATTATTATGCCTCTTAGTGTCTATTACATGCCCAAAATGTGCATAACAGGACCCAAAATTTGTGTTTGGGCATCATCCATCTTTTTGAAAAAAAAGATGGATGGGACCAAGGGCTGCAATAAGGACCCATTGTTGATTTTAATGTCCTCTCTAGGAGATGCTATTATGCCAGGCTAGTGCCCTAATTTAATAAAGAAAAGTGCCCAAGGTTGTTATGCAAAAAGGAATGACCTCGGGCAAGGTCATTACAAACAGAAATATAGATTTGAAACCTTAGTTTTTTGAGTTTTAGCTATGAGTGCATGCAGACTTGGGAAGAAAGACTAATTCAAGCTACAAGAGCAGTTCCGAGATTCTTTGTCGTATTGTAATCCCACTTGTTATTGCAAGCATTTTGTCATCATCCACACTATTCCAGATTCCAAATCAAGCATGCTAATAGAGTTTTCATTAAAGTCACCCTCTCTTCACCCTATCTTTGGACCTCTTGAAACCCTCCTATTGGTGCATCTGGTGCATTATAATAATCGTCAAAAACAGATTAGAATTGAGAAAGTTATGACCCCCCAAAGTAGAGGGGGTCAAGAACTCAAAAAAAACAAACCATCAAATATTACAAAGCCCATTCTTAATCACCTAAAAAAATCCTTGTATGTTGTTTTGTCACTATTAGATTTCAAAGATGATTTGGAGAACTAAAGGTGGTGCTCCTATAACACTTTAAATCATTTAAAATAAATAAAAAATGAGAAAGTTAGAAGCTTTGAAAGTAAGAGAGATTCAGAAAGAACAAAAAAAAAACACAACATGTTTTATGAGTTGGAAAGCTTTTTTTTTTTCTTGCTATTTTTTCATTACTCATTTTCCTTTGCACTTCAAAAATGATTTCTCAAGCTTGAGGTAGTGCTCCCACAACATTTTAAATCACTCAAAATGAAACACAGATCACAAAGATCTAAAGAATTGATTAGTGATAGGGTAATGATTGATGATGGGCAGTTCTACACTAATGTACTTTTATTTCAGGTTTTCTTTTTCTTTTTAAAAGCTCAACTGGTTTTGGACCAAACTCAGGATTCTAGTGCTGTGTTTTCCTGACTTTACGGAAAACTCTATTAAAGTGTACACAGCATGCAAAATGGAAAACTCTATTAATGTGTCCACTGAAATTTACATCTTATGATACTTTAGTTGAACGCCAAACCAATTGTCATGATTTGAGCATTGGTTGGTTTAGGGTAGCAAGAGTGCATGCTCTTTGACTTTTGGGTATGGCAAAATGAGGCTATTTCACAACTTTTGGTATAGGGTGTTTAGGAGCCTAATACACAATGCATATTAGGATCCCTTTGAAGATCCTGTGAAGACGGAGCCGAGTCTTCCTCTCTAATGGAGTGGGGATAAAGCTCCGTATATCCTAAGAAAATATATTTCGAGAATCCAAGGAATTTTTTTAAAAAATCTGTCCCAAATAAAAGAAAAGATATCATGTCATGATTCTAATAGAGTTATCCCTAGTAAAGTAAATTAAACACAGCACCAGAACCCTGAGTTTGGTCATACACAGGGTGAGATTAGGAAAAAACTTGCCCAAAAAAAAAAAAAACATTAACATTAAAGGGGGGATGAAACTCAAAAAA
>Ga0209611_10004007_pt1 | contig 25294 bp, 20 predicted proteins | sample S1TSphgellanicum_3_FD_187693 | JGI IMG/M metagenome (GOLD analysis project Ga0209611, IMG submission 187693) | Host-associated microbial communities from peat moss isolated from Minnesota, USA - S1T2_Fc - Sphagnum magellanicum MG (SPAdes) (version 2) | ecosystem: Host-associated > Plants > Peat...
GATTTTTGTCTCAGTTTTTGTTGCAATTTGTGAGTGTGTTGATTTGTTTCAATTCTTGCAATTTTTGTGGGTGTTGATTTGTCTCAGGTTTTTGGAACTTTTTGTTGTGTTTTGGACACCTTTAGCATTGAATCGGGGAAGAAGATGAGCGAGCACGGGAGAGGGGCAGGCCAGGGCTTCTGAACCTCCTGGCAGATCTCCTCTTCTCCAAGGTTCCTTCCCCTGACTCCGGACGGACAGTGGCCACAGACAGTTAAGGATCGGGGCGAGGGGGACCAACAGTTGTTTGAAAAGAATTTCTTTTTTAAACAACCAAAAACATCAACCAAACATTGTGAAATAACACATCTGTGCATTATGCACGGGGTTCACACTAGCTACTGTCTGTCCCGATTAAGGGGACGGATGAAATGTCCGTCCGGCTTGATGACGGGACGGATTTAGAGGAAGACCAAAAAAAAAAATTTAGGCCTTGGACAGCCCAAAATCAATTTTATTTTCTTTTTGTATTGACCAAGACTACCTGGTAGTATTTTCTTAGCTGATAGAAGTGTCTGCTCGGTGGCGAAGGACATTTCATCCATCCCCTTAATTGGGACGGACAGTAGCTAAACCTTCGCTACTGTCCGTCCCAATTAAGGGGATGGATGAAATGTCCGTTTGGCTTGATGACGGGACGGATTTAGGGGAAGCTTTTTTTCTTTTAGCTACTGCCCGTCCCGATTAAGGGGATGGATGAAATGTCCGTCCGGCTGGATGATCACAAAATAATAATATAAATAAATAAATAAAAAAGTTTCTAAAAAAAACTAAAACGTGAACCAAGTTTAAAGAAACCGGGGGACTTCACAGTGGCCGAAGGTCACGGGCACCCACTAGTATATAATATCGGTGGTTTTGTCCTTAGGTGGTCGTCCTTTAGGGGTCGAAGTGCAGTGACGGCTTTAGGTGACAAAACCAGTTTTGGTCCCCCTTTTGTTTTCTGTGTACTGGAGTTATTCAGAAAATCACCCTGTCTTTGGGCCTGCTTTCACTCCCTATCCCCTCTTTCAGTGGTATCCGCAAAGAAGGGAAATTCACAATGGCAAAGTTTTGTGTAGGTCCCGAAGAGGAGGAGAGAGGTGGAGTGGGGTATTCTTGCAATGAAATGAGAGGCCCAACATGAGGCGGTGATGGCTAAGTGGCATGGGACCTTTGAGTATGCTCGCTCATGCCTTTCACCTAGCATAAAGAATTGGACAAGTTTTCTTAAATAGATTACACATTACAAAACCATGTTCAGAGCATCACCATTTCGTCAATCTCTTCACACGTTTTTTTCTTTTTTTCTCTTTTAAAAAAAATAAAAATTAATATATTTATTTATTTATTTATCGGGAAACAAATGGAAAACTCCATTACAAAGATACCATTACATCTCCTATTATGATTTTGATTCCATTGGGGAAAAAAAATGGAAGAAAAAAAAAATCAAAGTTGACGTCAAAAATCACCGGCAAAAGTTGTATTAGTACTACCCAATTTTTTATTCAAGACATTTACTATATGCATCTAGGTGATGTTTTTCTTTTCACAATGAACCAATTTGATTAGCCCATCACAAAAAAAAATGAAACTATGGAAGCTCCCCAAGATAGAAGGTTTTCCAACTATTTTGAAATATTGAGTTCCTCCCCTTTGGCCCACCCATATGGGTGAAAGGAGGACAACAATTTGCCAAAGCATATGGGATTAAAGTGAGATGCTATGAAGAATATGTTGGGGAATACATTGGGAACTTGGGCAACATATTGGGAACCCATTAAGAACTTAAAAGGAACACATTGGGAACCAAAGAAAATTATATAATATTCCTGGGTGGTCGTCCTTTAGGGGTCGAAGTGCAGTGACGACTTTAGGTGACAAAACCAGTTTTGGTCCCCCTTTTGTTTTCTATGTACTGGAGTTATCCATAAAGTCACCCTGTTTTTGGGCCTGCTTCCACTCCCTATCCCCTCTTTCAGTGATATCCGCAAAGAAAGGGAAATTTTAATATATCTCAGTATGAAATGCTAAAACTCATCATCCCGTCATCCGTCATCATCCGTCGTCATTTGTCCCCTCATCCATCCCGATGACAACCACCACTGCTAGCCTTTCCTGATGATAGGGGGGAGGTGGCAAAAACAATTGCAACAGGGGCACTCTGAAAAATCTGGATGCTTGAAATTTATTGGGCATTTTGGGAATTCTCATTTTGCTCAATAATAACCGGCACCTTATAAATGTTGAAGATAGTTTTCATTTATGCCCAAATTTTTGGGGCATTCTGAAAATGTTCTCATGCTTTAGAATTTTTAGGCAGTTTGAGAATTTTTTTTGTCCAATAAGTTTGAGCAAATTATGAAGGTGAAAAAACTTTTTTTTGTCACTACCCACCATCCCGGGTGCTCTTCTCACATGAAAGTCAATATGTTGGGTAGACCAACATTGCTAGTCCTGCTGCTGCTCTCCATGGGTTCCTCCAAAGATCCGCACAAGGTTTCCCACTTTCTTCCACCTGAGAGTATTGCAACCGGCCTCGAACCACTTTCTTCACAAGATTTGGATACATCTCTACCATCCGAAATGCATCCAAATAAACAAAAATATAAAAATGAAAAAGAAACACTTTATTTTTATTATAAAAAATAATAATAAAAACAAAAAACACATTAAAAAAAAGAAAAAAATAAAAGTTTCTAAAAAAAACTAAAACATGAACCAAGTTTAAATAAACAGGGAACTTCATCGTGTCCAATGACAACCACCGGGGCAGATGAATAAAAAATAAAAAAGATAAAAGTTTCTAAAAAAATAAATTAAAACATGAACCAAATTTAAAGAAACAGGGGACTTCACGATGTCCGAAGGTCACGGGTACCCACTAGTACTCTATAATGAATCTCAACACAATATCCTTCTTGCCTTCTTGGTAGTAGGCAAGGCCAATAAGTACCCCCTTGGCAGTTTATTATTATAATGGGGGTATTAGCCCAGGCCCAACAGTTTTGGAATATAAAAATTTCATGCAGCCAATAGGAGGGCTCAACATGCACTCAAAGTCCCTTGATCTTTTTTCTTTTAAGTTTGGGGGTTGGGGGGTGGCGGGGGTTGGGGAACTTTTTTTTTTTTCATTTTTCCTTTGTTCTCAACATGTTCCCTTCAAGTTCCCAATGGATTCCAAATATGTTGCATGAGTTCCCAATGTGTTCCCCAAGGGTGTAAGTTCCCAATAGCAACTAGTCTTAATCCCATATGTTTCGCCCAAGGTCCTCCCCCTCCAAGTTCCCAATGAGTTCCCAATATGTTGCCTAGGTTCCCAATGTGTTCCCCAAGGGTGTAAGTTCCCAATAACAACTAGTCTTAATCCCATATGTTTTGCCCAAGGTCATCCCCTTCAAGTTCCCAATGAGTTCCCAATGTGTTGCCTAGGTTCCCAATGTGTTCCCCAAGGGTGTAAGTTCCCAATAGCAACTACTTTGAATCCCATATGTTTTGCCCAAAGTTCTCCCCTTCTCACCTATATAGCTGGGCCAAAGAGGTAGACACTTCATCTATCCATAGAAACTTCTACTTTAGGGGAACCTCCATAGTTTCAACTTTTTTTGGCAATGCACCAATCAAATTGGCTCATTGCAAAAAAAAAAAAAAAAAAAAAAAAAAGTTGCACTTGTGAGGCATCCCCAACTAATTAATATGAAGTAGAATAAGTAGTTGAAACACAATATATATCCTTGCCTTGGTTTCAATTGGCAAGTGTCCAAATTAATTAATTTTAGGTTACCAGACCATTTCCCCACTTGAAATCAGAGTTTGTAAAGTACTTCATTTTTGTTGGTCTTGCCTACAAAGGCAAGGATATTGTGTTTAGATTCATCATAGAGTATGGTATCTTATAGGGGATTTTGGCCCCTAGGTAATAATAATAGGTCTATTTTTATATGAGGATTTTTGAAAGATAAATATTTTGGCTTTTGTTGAAACTTGAGATTAGTAATAGAATTATAATATCTTGAAGGATTTTTTGGTTTCTTTCAGAGGAATTTTTGGAAGATTATATTTTTGCTATGGTGAAATAATTGAGTTTCCATAATTCTTTTCTCCTCCTTATGAAATGTGACAAGTTTTCACATTTTCATTGCTCCAATTTTGAAACTTTTAGAATATTTATTTACATGGATTACAATTTTTTAAATATAATTCATCCAAATTTTCATGAAATTTTTGAGAATTGTCTTTATTTGATTTTAAACCAGTTTTCATTGAACCTAACAAGAAGGTAGGTTAGACATATAATTTGGGTGGTCCCACATCTTTTTAAGTATCTTGTAACTTTGATTTAGACCCTTAAATTTAAAAAATGGACTATGTTTATCTTTTTTTTTGGTTAGAAGAAGGCTTGTGAACTTCATCATGCTTTCACACATCCTTTGGTATATCAAAGTACAACATAATTTTTGCAAGAATTTTTCGGGGTAAGGTATTTGACGATATGTATTATGGACCATAACAATAATGCTTTCATAATTAACATTTTGTTTTGTTTTTTCTTTCTAATTTATAAAATATTTGCAATGCAAAGGGCATGTGCAATTACTATAGTACAAGATCAATGCCGACTATTATTAAATTATTTTCATTTTTTCTGAATTTTTAGAAAATTATTGACCCAATATGTTAAATTTTTTTAAAAATCACATTCACATTCCTAGCACAAGATTTTTGAGCTCAATCATAGAGAAATTTGTAAAAGGATGCAAAGTAGATATAAGGAACCAACTATCCTAAGGATTGTGTCCTTACTTGATCATTAACCTTAAAATATATTAAAAAGTTTCAAATCATCATTTAAATCGATTTTTAAATTGTTTTATTTTTTATGACCCATAATGATGTTATATTATATTATAATGTACATAAAAAATTTCTTCTAAAAATGTCATTCAAGAATCATTTAAAGTTTTAAAAAAAGTTTTTTGAACAACAAAAAACATTGGTTTCACTATCTTTAAAATGATTTTGAGATTTCATATGTATCATATTTGTTTCAAATTTTTTCAAATGATCCCATAATATATCAAGAATATAGATATAAAAATTTATTAAAAAGCTTCAACATCAATTTAAGTAATTATTAACTACAACAAAAATTAAGCAATGGTCACATTTCAAGTGGCTCTTAATACCCAATTTGAACCCAAAAATTGTTAATTTGCAAAACATTGTGGTTGTAATTGATGGAACATAACTCACATCCCTTTGCTTGAAAAGTTTAATAGAAAATTGCATAAGTTACATATTTTTACAATCACAAAAAGTCCAATAACATGAGAAGGTGATGTAACAAAAGGGGGTTTGTGAAGTGGTATGTTTAATGCATTATTTGCATCATGATTAAAATATAGCCCAACACCATATAAAGTTTACTATGACATTGCATTATGCATCGTACAATGCATCATGGTTGTTATGGTTGTTTTTGCAATAAAAACATGATTTTACTTTATATCAAACTTTGAAATACATTGATATGTAATTTGCAAAATATCCAAGATACATAAATCTAAAATATTCTCGAATGGCTTTTTAGTTTGAAAGTAGTTGGAAAGAAAGATATAATCTGAACTTATGAATGTAAAAACTTCTTTGCAAGTTTTGTTTGTTAATTCAATCATTCCCTTTTGAACTTCAAGTTTTTAAACTTCAATTTTCGTTAGAAGATTTTGTCCACAGGCACAAAAATTATGAAAACAAAAGACTTTTCAAAATACATGAAAAATCAAGACAAATTATGGCAAAAGGTAGACCTAAATCAAAATTCAAACACAAAATGTGAAATTAAAAAACAAGAACAAAATATGAAAAACAAAAGTTTAAATGAAATTTTATTTTGATAACATATGAAAACATGAACATGACAAAAAAAAAAAAAAAAATGTGAACAAGGCTACGGTGCAAAATTGTATTCTAAATACATGAAGAATATACAGTGTAGGGTTTCTGGCTTACTAGTTCCAAATTGTCCAATCCAAACTTCATAGCTTGCATGTTTTGCTATCATCTGCCCTTCTTTTTGTGTAAAATTGGAATTAGCACCCCTCATATAAACAAAACAACTCATGCAAAATCCTTAGCCCCTGACCCACTTCTTTCCTCATTGTCAACGTCAATCCAAACCTTCAAATCACAACCATCCTGTTTTCCACCAGTTCTGCATCTGACAATGCAAATTGGATTCTAGATAGGATAGATTTAGTGCAGTTTTTTGTACAGATTTCACACAGCTTCTTTCAGTAACAAATATGTTTTTTTTGCTTGCCATATCTTCAATCATGATTCTTTATCATTGGTGTTCTACAATGAACCCATGACTATACAAGATATGCAACATTGATGTTTTGCTGGCACAACAGCAAAAGAAGACTGCTGGACTGTCTGCAGGGCTTAAACAATGTAAACTATTTTGTGCTGGCATTCACACTAGTTCAAGAACAATTGGCAGATATCCCAAACAGTGCATCCAACTTTCAAGAATTCAGATGGAGGTAATTCCAAATCAAATGACAGATCCTGCTTGAAAGGATCACCAAGGCTCAGTATGTTACCAACTGCAGTGTACTGTGCACGGTAAGAGACTACAATACAAGGGGAATAGAAACTTTCACGACTTTCACCCTAACCCAACTCCAGCAGTTTCTTGCTTTCGAGCATCAGGTTTGATACGGCGAGGGCGTATGATCCGGTCAATCAGGCCATAGTCCAATGCCTCTTGAGAACTAAACCGCTTTATGCGATTCAAATCCTTGGTTACCTGCAATCAAAATAGAACTCCATTAGCAAGTCACCTCTCTGGATGTGGGACTGAATATCAGTGACTACTTGCTTCTAACAATGCAAAAAGATACTGCACTGGAGTAGATGAAGTGCTAGTGCCTGGAAAAATTGCTTCCTTACCTTCTCAACAGATTGACCAGTTTTCTTTGCAACTTGGGAATACACATAAGCCCTTACACGAGCCAGCTCCTTTGCTTCATTCTGGATATCATCTGCCTGCACCCACACCACCAGTCTTACATAGCTTCTTCGTCCTACTCATCTGCAGGTAAAATGTTTCTTTACAGGTCTCTTGAATTGCATTTATAATCCTAAACCAAAGGTAATGCTTGGTCAAAGCAAGAGAGCACATACATACGAGATTGCAGAGAAACTTCCACAACAACACTTTGCAGGTAACACACCACTGAGTGCAGTCATAAGCTTATGAGAGTTGGTCACAAAGTGTCAGACCATCACTTCATCATGAATGGCAAGAGAGTAGCAAGAGAGCACAATAGTTATGTGATTCCCTGTCAGCATTAACCTGTGCTCCAAGGACACTGATCCTTCAGTGATTGGGTCTGCAGGGGTCTCAATGGACAGATAGAGACTGTACACTTCAGGACTCTCTTTGCCATTGACTTGGAGACACACCATATGTCCCATCTCAGATGAAGAAAGGGACAGATAGAGAGAAAGAGAACCTGGCCACGGGCTGCCCCAGCAGGTGATTGAAGAGCTATTCTGGTCAATGGCATGGCTACCCGCAAACCCTGCACCATCATACCCAGACAGCAGGCCCAGGAACAGAGACACCATCCATTAAAAGTTCCTCCGGTTTCCTGCTGACTTTGGGTGCCAGGATTCACGCATATGTAGAAAATTGAAATTCATACTCAGCCATGTAAGTCTTGAAACTGCTTTGTAAAAATCAGCTGGAGGTCTGTGTACCTTGGCACCAGCCCCAAGCAAAAAACCAGCATTGTTGTAGGCATAACCCAATGCCAAAGTCCCTACTGGACTCTTAATGCTCTCCATTGTGTCATATATTGCCATTGTTGGTGTTATCTATGGCATGGAGAAGACAAAAACATTCGTCACCAGCCATTCAAAACTATGTATGTACAAACTGTTCAACAACACCTATTCATGTCCTCAAAATGCTGAAAGAACACTGCTTGCTGATGTTGACAACAGGAGAAAAGGGATGATGAGGTGTACATCTCCACCCGGGCTGTTAATGTATAAATACAAGGGTTTGGTGTTGTCTACACTGTCAAGATACAGCATGGTGGCAAGAATCTGGTTGCCAAACTCCTCATCAATGTATTGACCTATGAAAATAATGCGCTCCCGGTACTGCATGCAACAGTTTGTTGGAGTATCAACAACAACAGTCAACCCCCCAAAAAGTGATGCAGGTCCATTAGTAAATATCAATAGATAATTCAAAATGCTCCTTACCAACACATTCCAGATATCAACCCACTGCCATCCTCCTTCCTGTGGAGTACGGTAGGGTACTTTCGGTGTCCCAATTGGCATCATTGTGACTTGTGCACGGCATGCTGTCCTGCCCCTTCCCCTGCATCAATCATAACATTAGCATAACATATGTTTTTGTGCAACAGCAACACTGGACTGTTGTAATCTCTCAAAGTTGATGCTCTCACCTTGCACAAACTGTTTGCCGTACTTGATCATGGAATGAAGTTGTCAGATCTTGCTTTTGGCCATTCCATCCCCGGCCTGAGAGTCAGTTCAAACATATATCAATGATATTGCCAAGAAAACTCCACCAAAACACTTTGAAGGTTTTCCTCATTGTCTCAGTTCCAACTGAACCAAATCAGATGTGACAAAAATTAAGTGCTGTCATAACCTTGTGCCTGTAACTCACAAAGTATCAGGTCACCACGTTCATCATGAAAGGCAATGACTAGCTGCCATAGTACCAACAGTTAGTATGCAATAATTTACTGAAGAAATTTTATAAATCTGCATCCTGTGTTTTGCCACAATTCCAGAAGCAACAGGAAAACTCAGTCATGAAGTTGGCTACTGCTGAAGAAGCATGCAAAGCCAGGAAGTTCAAACCACATAGAAATCACCCTCCCAAATTCTTTTGCCTTTAACCAACACAACCCACTAGAACCCCAGGAAAAGTCTTTTGCTGTTTCTGTGTGGGATGAGAATCTCAATCCCTATTCCCACAAAGAACAGTCGCCTCATTTTCTCAATGAGCTAAGTTCCAATTTCACATAGGAATCCCTCTTCCAATTTTTTTCAGCCTTTAGCCAACTCAACCCACTAGAACTCCAGGAAAAGACTTTTGCTGATTGTGTGTGGGATGGAAATCTCAAACCCTAATTTTGCCTTGAACCAACTCAACCCACAAGAACTCCAGGAAAAGACTTGTGTTGATTGTGTGTGGGATGGGAATCTCAAACCCTATTCCCATGGAGAAAAGGTGCCTCATTCCTCAATGAGCTGAGTTCCAATTCTCCAGCTCAAAAAACAGGAAAACCCTAAAAAGAAATTACTCCCCTGAAATCAATTGGGACATCATCATCGCTCTGCTTGTTCACCAGCCAGTGATCAGAACACTTTATGATCGTATCCAACCTCCAGAGATTCTAGGCCTCAAAGGGTTTCTTACTGTGTGGAACTTTAACATACCAGATTGCACAGCTCGAAGCCCGCTATGGTTTGCAATAGCATGAACACTTGTTGCTGTACATTCAAGTACCTTCCCAGGACTCCTGCCATCATCATATTCCAAGAATCACAGTCTATTAGAATTTTCTTCAGCTCTTGAAGGGTGCACAATTTGCCAGTAAAGCTTGTCACCACTTGTTAGATCACAAACGAGACTGTCACACAAACAAGGCCTATACATTCAATATCCCATCACAAAAGCAAACAAAAACAAAAAGGAAGAAGCAGCTAGACCTAATTTTGCTTCAGAAACAAGGCACTCTTGATATACAAGCTAACAAAGTCCTGATGAAACCCCTAACAAACCCCAGCAACTGTAAGAAACAGCCCAAGCAAGCGGAATTCCCCTCGAACAACAGGTTACAAAATTCGACATGGGTACCTGATTGGCACACAGATTGGCAGGCAGGCAGCGTTGGAGATGCTGCTCGCCATTGCTCCTCTCTCTCTCTCTCTCTCTTTCTCTGGGTTTCTTCAGAGTTCCACAGGACAAAGAAAACGAGAAGACGATGGAAGAGCACTTCAAACGAGGAAGTGGGGTTTGTTTGTGCCCCTTTTAGGTTTAGGGTTTCTGGCAGGGGAAGGGTGGGGCGGGTATTTTATTCTGATGATAACCGCCGGATCCTGTTCCTGATTGTTCAGGAATCAGAGATTCGCCGGTTCTCAATGACCTCAAAGAACCGGGAGCACATCGAACGTGACCTTAGGATACACAAGGGTATTTTCATTAGGTAGCACTTGTCTTGAGGGTCCTGTTTATGCCTTTTTTAGGGTTTTTCTTAAGTGCAATAGACAACCATTTGCAAGTTTCAATTTTTGTGTTGGCAATGTCGGTTTTAATATGTGAATTGAGGGTGAGAAAATGGATTGCACATTGGAATAGACCTTAGAAAAAAAATGTCCCTTGTAATGTGAATTGAGGGTGAGAAAGTCGATTGCACATTTGAATAGACCTTGGAAAAACAATGTCCCTTTTAATGTGAATTGAGGGTGAGAAAATGGATTTCACATTGGAATAGCCCTTGGAAAAACAATGTCTCTTGTAATGTGAATTGACAATGAGAAAACTGATTTCACATTGGAATACGCCTTTTAAGAACAATCTTCTTTTTAATGTGAATTGACAGTGAAAAAGTCAATTTCACATTGGAATAGGCCTTGGAAAAACAATGTTCTTTTCAATGTGAATTGATGGTTAGAAAATCAATTACACATTGGAATAGGCTTTGGAAGAACAATCTCCCTTTTAATGTGAACTCAAGGTGAGAAAATTGATTGCATATTGGAATAGGCCTTGGAAGAACAATGTCCCTTTTAATGTGAATTGAGGGTGAGAAAATTGATTGCACATTGGAATAGGCCTTGGAAGAACAATGTCCTTTTTAATGTGAATTGAGGATGAGAAAATCGATTGCACATTGGAATAAGCCTTGGAAGAACAATGTCCTTTTTCAATGTGAATTGATGGTGAGAAAATCGATTGCACATTGGAATAGGCCTTGGAAGAATCTATTACCATCTAATGGAAGTATAGTTCATGCTATTAGACTAGTGGCGTTCTCAAATGGAACAAGCCTTGTCCCATAATAGGTGATTTTGAATTAAGCACAAGAAAAGGAGGAAAAGGTAGGATTATTATCTTAAGGGAATGGAAATGGATGAAATTTGAAAGTTGACATTGACAAAATCAAGTGATAAAATACAAAAGACATTGTTTGGGCAATGTCAATTCTTTTTTCATTTTTATGAAAGGGCAAATTTTAGACAATGTATATTTTGACCCACCGTAATGATACATTCGATCATGCATCTCAAAGCAATAGAAAACATCCATAACCAAATAAGATGAAGTTTGTGTCTCATATAGATTTGAATTCCTATTTTACCACTGGGGTTATTTTGTTGTCCTTTTGTGCATGTGTGTTTGAAGATGTTTATGTAAATCATCATTATTTTCCTCTTTGGAATTTAATCTTTTATTCTTTTATTGTTGTTAATCTTGTTCATTTCCATGAAGAAGTGGCAAATCATTGAATAGATATTGCAAGATTCGACCAAATCCCTTATGCACATATGTGAAGAAGAACATAGCTTTTAAAAGTGTAGGGTAAAACTCCAAGCAAACACAAGATGGACCCAATTATTGTCAAGCCATGCGCAAAGACCCAAAGCTTTACTAAACATAAAAACATAGTTTGATTTTTATTTTATTTTCAAAAGTTTCCCATGTCATAGAATTTTGAAAAGTGAAATGCTTGTTCTTGTGAAAGGAGTGGGCATTTTGCTTTTCAAAACACACCTTTTGGTGGAGATAAAATTGTGTGTTATCAATTGATCTCCAAATACACTAAAACAAAATTCATACTAGGGTTCTAAATCAAGTGTAAACACATTTTGAGTTTTTGTAGGAGTTGATTTGAACACATTGATTAAGTTTTTTGGAAGATTGAGAGGTAAAGAGATTTTTTTCCCCTTCAAAGGCTTGATGTTGACATAATTGTTGTTTTCTTGGGAATAAATTTAGATGGGACAATTTCAATATGTTGCTATGAAAGGATGTGAGCATGTTGGAACTAGAAACATGTTATAACACTTTTTAGATTTCATCTCTTGTTTTTTAATTCTTCTTATTTAGCTTATAAATGTCCTTCTCTTCTTCATTCCCATTCCCATCGGAAATGCCTATATGCAAGATTTGTTTCAACCTTTTTTTAATTATTTTCTAAATTAATACAATGTGTTGAAAAATCATATAAATACCTAAAATATTTTATTGATAGACAAAGTACAATACAAAACTAGGCTTTGAAGTGGAAGTACATTTAATATATAGGTCGCAACCAAAGTTGGAAAGTTCAAGTCTAGGTCCTGGGGTAGGTTTTGGGATATCTAGATCAAATATTCATAATTTTGTTGAAATCACATCTAAATCCAAATAGTGAAGTACATTTTTATTGAGATTAAAACTCGAACCATGTTCCTACCGAGTCTGAATTTTCTAGATGTATATTAAGTCCAAGGTCTTTAAAAGTGCAAAAAACAAGCCTTACTTTTTGGGTTGTGACAATTCAACTTAAGGCAAAAGTTATGAGATAAAATGTGATGATGTTGGGTAGTGAAATAACATCTAGGTGTTACCCAAGTCATTGGTTCCCTTTTTAAAAAATAGCAAAAAAATCACCTCCTCCAAAAGGGGAAAAAATTAGGCAACTTCCCTATATGTTGCATTGGTTGTCATGATTTTTTTTCCCATGATTATGTACATCTTCAATTTTCTCCTACACTAATACCCCATTCCATGAACATGAGTACCTATTTAAACAAGTTATTAGTTTTAGTTGGGTGCAATGTAGATGGAATGAAATGGGGTTTTAAACTAGATTGGGCTCCAAGTTTTTTGGAAAGTTTCCAAAACTAGAAATTTTACAAATTAAAAAAATTGGAGGTTTCATCAAACAAAAATAAAATAAAAACCAAAATCAAATGTTCCATTCAAAATCAAGAACCAAATGACATTGGTTAAAACTTATAAATTTAGTGAATTAAAAAGTAATCCCTTTGAAACCTTCACATGGATATGATAAGATTTAGGATTTAATGATTTGGTCCTAGAGTTGATATTTTTAGCTCAAATATTATATATGTATTAAAAACCTTTCTATGGCTAAAGAGTTTGGATGTTTGCTTATACATGGGAAAAATGAAATGAAAATAAATTTATTTTCACAAACTTGTTGGTATAACTTGAAGGGGGATAATATTGACTTTTTAAAACATGTGTGGCTTTTAGGGTTAAGTAACATCACTAGTTGGAAAACATTTTCATGAGTTACATGGTAATGTTAATGTTGATCCAATTGTAATCAATTTTATCATTGGCTCTTAAATGGCTACACATGTTTTTCTTACTATTGCTACCTATTGTTCAATAGGAACCACAATTGGTTCAACAAGTAATTTGGGAATTGAAATTATCATTCAAAATATGAAAGACATAAAATTGAAAGACTTGACACATTTTCTCATAACATTAATTATTCCTACTAGCTTGTGAATGTATGTAAGACAATTTAACAAATACGATAGATCAACTCATTGCACATCAAGTAACAAAAGATTTTTTCGAACTTCAAATTGATGACCTAGAACAACTATAGATCAAATTTGGCACATGCAACTTAATGTTAAACAATTACTCACATATATGACTATACAGTTAGAATAATATTATTTTTAACAAATAAAAACATCTAGGAATAGATTGAATATTATACAAATATGAATCCTTCAAAATAACGATATTAACTAGTGTCTAAACTATAGTTGTTTTATTTAAAAAATAATAATTGATTAAATAATGCAATTGCTTCAAAAAAATTAATGGATAAACAATGTTTACATTTATGTTTAACAATGTTCATTGGACACACTTGATTAAATTATAAACCATATGAAAATTTTGAAGTTTAAATAATTCTTTTTTGGGGCCATTTGGCTGATTGTTTGTATTCATTGTTCTAGGAATTTGTAGCATATGTAGGTCACATGTGCAAAAAATAATCACATAAAAATGCATAACAAGTTGCGCAAAAAAAACATTGAAACATTTTTTGCATTTTTTGGTTTTGGACCAAAAAATTAATGCACAAACAATGCACATGTGAATAATCATCATTACAAAAATATATGAATCTTAATTTGAACTATTCATTTCTTTTTCACTTAAATTTGTCTTTTGTAGATTCTATTTTTGATGTACAATGAGAGAAAAAACTTGTAACTCTTATTGAAAATTAGTGCCCCAACTATGATTGTGCCTATTTGAATCTTGAGATATTGTTATTAAGATGTTTATTGATGATAAAATGCAAACATTTTAAATGAAAAAAAGTGATAACATATCAAAACATGTGCATACTTTAAAATCCCTACTTGAACAACTTTATGCCATAGGAACATTCAATTTCAATGATGTGTTGTTTTGCCCTTTATAAGAAATAGTACATTGCCCCTTTAGTTTTCAAAACCTTGTAAATTCAATGAAATGACCTAATTCAATGACAACTTAATCTTACTTTACAATCTAAATTTATCATAGAAATGTGTAACACATAACATAGGTTACAACTTACATTTGCTTCATATTGCAAAGAATGAGTTGTGCATGTCTTAAGGGCTATCAATTTCTAAATATTAAGTGTTAGTAACAAAAAGAAACATAGTTTTATTACACTTATAGTAATAATGAATATGAATAAAACGTAACTATGACATTCAAACTTAAGTCAAATCAATCAAAGAATATTGAAATAAATACAGATTATATTGAAAGGGTTAGAATATTGATTGATGAGTTTAAACCAATGTCCATCATGTATAAAAGGAAAACACGATAGAGTTAAATTTTTAAAAGAATGAACAATTATTGCAAAATATATTCTAGAAATCATTCACATTGATTTTTTTATCCTTTCCAAACACATTGGATATTGCACTTATTATTTAACCTTCATACATGACAAATGAAGATTCACCATGATCTATTTGTTGAAACACAAATCATAAGCTTTTAAAACTTTCAACATTTGAAGAAATAAGTAGAAGCACAAACCAATGAGAAAATCAAAATCTTAAAATTAGATAATAGAAATGTATACAAGTAAAATGATTTTGATATCTTTTGTCAAAAAAATGAAATAAAAAGGCAATTCATTACCTTATATACATTTCAACAAAAAGGAGTTAATGAAAGGAAGAAAATAACATTAACATAGGCTATTTTAACAATGTTTTTATAACTTGCAAGGTCTGGTTTTGGAATTAGGTGCAAGCAAATGGGCAATATACAATATCGGAAACTAAGTGTTGTTGAAAGCAGAACATTGGAAAAGGAGAAGAGAAATGTAAGATGTCACGCATTGGAAGCATAGGAGCTAGCCCTAGAAGTGAAGGAAGCCAAGTAATCCCATTACTGTTGTACTTCTAACTTCTATCAATGTCTTTTAGGGTTTACAAGTATGTTCTTAGGATTTCGATAGGTTAGAAGAAGTGGAGTTTAATTCAACTTTGGAAATGTTTGGTTATGGAGGTTGTTGAGTTCTATGTTTTAGAACATAAGGTTGAATGTGATTGACCTTGTTTACCTAAGTTGAATACATCTTTATATCGTGATTCATTTTTCATTGTAGAAGACCCTTATTATTCATATACACCTTTTTTTCCTTCTTCAAACCCATCTTCTTTTTTCCTTTTATTTCCCTTAAATGTTTGTTTTTTTTTCATTTATGATGAATGATGTATGATGAATTTTCTTCTTTGAAAACCTCACCATTAAGTTAGTGGAATTTTCTAAATTGTTTATTGTTAACAAGATGTTTACAAGAAATAGTATAGCAAAAAACACCATCAATTCCATTGTTAAAAATCAATTCTCTAGAACATAAATATTTGAATGCGAATTACATTTCAAAATTCTATAATCACCATGAACATAATCCCAAATTTTGAGAGTGGATGGTACATATTTGATATGTGAAAAAGACTTTTGAAATTAGAAAACAATGTCCATTCCTATATTTTGAGTCCTTTTCATACAAAAAGGAAATCTTGATTTGCATGATATTATTGCAATAATGTTTTTGTAAGTAATGGAACCTATTACAAAATATAAATTGTCATCCCTAATTATTCTGTTTGAATGGTGATTGGTCAAAGTTTTTTAAATGCAATTTGAAGCATTGTTTAGTCATTGGGGTGGCTCCTATGACTATGAACTTGCCCTTCTACCTTAATATCTTGCAAGCTAGCTTCTTATTTCATAGTCCTTCTATTTCTAAATCAATTTCAAATCTATTTTTTTGTTATTTATTCTAGAATTCAACATTTTGGCACTAAGAACTAATAGCTTTAGGAAACATTGAAATTCATCCAACATAGTATTCGGGGATGAAAACATGCTTGAAAAGTGCTAGAGGATTTCAAAAGCTTGAGTTATTATCCAAATGTATTCGCCTTTATTAATTGCGAGTGAGACGCATGGGGTTGTTAGGAGTCCAATGTGCTCACAAGGGGGGTCTTTTGAATGTTCTTTAGAACAATAAAAAATGTGTTTTGTGCTCCAAAGTTGCTGCTTTTGACATTAAGTTTTTGGGCATGTTAGTGCCTTCAAGATTGTTTATATCCTTAAAACCCAAACCCTTCAAAACTTCATTAAACCATTCCCATTACCAAATAGTCCCTTATGTTGAGCGAGTTGAAAATTTTAGCTTTTTATGCACCTTTAGACCTTAAACCAAACATCTTGTTATTTTAAGTGGGGCTGATGGGTGCCCAAAGTGACACAATTTCCCCCCTTTAAATCAAATAGTTTGTTATTTTACATGTAGTTGATGGGTGGCCAAAGTGATATTATTTTTTCCCCATCACCAAACATTTTGTTGTTTTAAGTGGGACCCAATGGGTGAACAAGTAACACATTTTTTTTCCATGACCAAACACAAAGAAACTCCATCAATTTCATTGTGATGAAAAATTCAAACATAATTGTTTTAGACCAAACATCTAGTCATAGGGTGCATATTGAATTTATGTTAGGTTTTGGTCAATAATTGGCCCTTGGTTGAACAGATTTCTAGGGTTGTGTGTAGGTTTCAAATGTGTTCCAAGTTCTTGCTCATGTTTTTAGGTTTCAAGTGTGCTCCAAGTTTATGTTCAGGTTTCTAGTGTGTGGGTGTAACAATGTTCAAGTTTTTAACGTGTTCCAATTTTGTGTTCAAGTTGTTCAATGTATCAAATGTTTTTAATGCTTTTAGTGCTCAAGTTTCTAATTTCAAGTTTCTAATGTGTGGGTGTTACCCTATTTTCTAGTAGCAAAAGGCTAGTGAACAAGTAAGTTTCTAAAAGGTCATGTTCCCGTTTCCAAGTTCAAGCTTTGGGTGTGTAGTAGGTGGACAAACAAATAATGGGTTAACAACAAGAGGTCATGGGTTTTGAGTGGCAAAAAGTCGAGTTATAATGTGAGGTCTTGGGGTTTCTAGCCCATCCAATAGTAGGCCATGGGTTTATAGCATTAGTAGGTTGAGTTTTAGCAAATCCTAAGTTTCCAACTCATCTAGCAATAGGACACATGTTTCCAACAACAACAAACAAAGGTGTGTGTCTTTAGTTTTGTTTCCAACAAAAATAGTTGTGTATTTGTGTGTTTTTCTAAAGAAATGTGTGTTTTTCTAAAGAAATGTGTGTTTCTAGTAAGGTGTTTCCAATGTGTGTGTGTGTGTGGGGAGAATTATTTTTTAAAGAGAAAATATTGAGTACCATTTTTTTTGTATAACTTGAAATGGTGAATGGAAGCCCCAACCACCCAAATGGTGATGCACCTTCATCCCTAACTATTGTTGTTGGTTCTTCATCAATCAATAAATTTAATACAACCAAACTTATTTTAAAGCCTAGTTAGTAACTAGTTGCAACATCACACAAAATTTTGTGGGATTCATGGGATTGAAAATATGTTCCTTGGGTTTTTTTCAAATTAAATGATGATGAACTTGTGTCACTTGAAACTTAACATTTTTTCATTGTACTTTGTGTCATTCAATTGCTTTGGGTGCTCATGGTTTAGGATCAAAAACTTGAATTAGGAAATAATTAATATTTTATGAAATTGAAAATGGAACTTCAATCATGAAAAAAATTATGAAGTTGAACATTTTGACATTTTAAAAATCTATGTTAGTGAAATTGTATGACAACATTTTGCTAAAACAAATGTTTTTTAGAAACAATGTTCCAAGGTTCAAAAAGTGGTAACCCAAGACCCATTTCAAAAAACTTCAGTAATAAAACAACATATAAAAAAATTAGGTGAAGAACAAAAAGCTTTCATTGATGATCTTGTGCTAGTTATTGTGAAGGGGTTATTCTTTTTAAGAACATTTGAAAACATACAAATGAGGTGATTTGGTTTATGAAGGGACTCGCAATTGATTTTTTCATCACATAAAACCTTAATTGAAGAGGTATTACATTGTATGATGAAACACACACTTGAAAAGTTTGTTTTGCCTTATGTCAATGTTGTAATTTTTGTCACAACAACATTTGATTTTTGGATGATCAAAAGTAAACTTGATATTTTTGCCCTTGTGATTAATTTCTTAACATTAGATTGGGAAGCAATACATGTCACAATTATTGGAATTAATCTTGCTAATCAATTATAGGTTTTCTTTGAAAAATACAAGTTGATTAACAAAATTATTTGGCATGTGAAAGATGAAGGCACAAATTTGTTTACAATGACAAATATTTTAAAGCAAATTGTTAGTTGTGAAGAATTGGGGACATTGATATCACTTGAAGGTGTTTATTTTGGCCATGCATAACTTTTTGAAAGCTTGCCAATATGCCACTTTTGATGAGAAGGTAAGTTTAGGTTTACAACTTCTAAACATCAAAAAATTAGGAAAAAGGAGCATAAAGTGGACAAAGGCTTGTTTGGTTCTAAGTTTGTGATAATGGAAGTTAAACACATTAATGAAAACAAGGTTTGCCTCCAAAGTGGCAATGTTTTAACATGCCCTTGAATTTAAAGTTGTTATTTTGTTTGTTACATTCAATAAGCATTAGCTTTAAAAAGAAAATTTTCAAGATCATAAATTTAGGCTATTGTAAAAATCAGTGCCTCAACCTTGGCCTTAATCGTATCAAGTTATGTGTTGAATCAACGTCATGGTTATTAATTGTTGAGTGATGCACTTGCAAATGCAATTAATCTTTATGTGAAATTGACCAATGAAAGATTTGGATTGGAAATATAGATGAACTCTATTCCCCCATCTCAATTTGATGCAAAATTGTTTTTGTTATCAAATAGGATGCAATTGGAAGTCACTCGCACCCTTGTTCCAGTTTTGGATTATTTGCATCAATTTGATACAAAAAAAATTCACATGGTGTTGGTTTTAATGTTTGATCCCAAATTCACGTATCTTTCTATTATGAATAATTATTAGGGAATAAAAAAAGCCACAATTGTAACAATAAGGTATGACTTTGAAACTATAATTCCCCTTTTGTGTTCAATTTATCAAAAAATTCATCCTTTTACACAACACCCATCAAATTTTGCCTCCTAAGAACAGCCATTGGCAATGTTTTAAAATTTTGCTATTGGTTGTAGAGTCTTGTGAAGATCCATTAAAGTGATGGAAAGCACATGATGCATAATTAACTCAAAATCAAATTGTCATGAAACATGTAAGTTTTTTGGTTTTTCTAATCACATGTAAGTTTCTAATATTTATAATCATACATTTTAATCAAACATATTTAAGTTAAATGTGTAATGCTAACAATTTTTCTTTGACTATAGGTGCAACAAGAACTTGCATGTTTTAAAAATTAGCTATTGGTAGTAGAGTCTTGTGAAGATCCATTAAAGTGGTGGAAAACACATGAGGTGCAATTTCTTGTTATTGGGTACTTGACTTGTCAAATTTTAAGAATTGTGAGAAGCCAAATTGAAGTAGATTTTTTTTTTCCTATTGTTGGGATTTTGACAAGGCTTCGTAAATGTTGATTTGGAACTTAGAACTTAAATCAACTTGTATTTATTTTCAAGAGGTAGCCAAATGATCCATGTAGTGGTTGTGAAACATTTGCAAAAGGGCTAAATCTTTGGATGACTTTGGGAATCTTGAAGCATATTTTTAAAATCAGATTGAAAAGGAGTTTGAAAACCAATTAGATCACTATGTTGAGCTTGTTGGTATGGCAAATTTTGATTTTAAAATTTGCATTCATGTTGAGTAGGGCAAGTGGAATGTTGTCCAATTTGATTTCAATGGCCTTTCATTTTACGTATGTTTAAGAATAAAAAATTGAAATATTTTTATGCAATATTATTATTATAATTTGACATCACATGTATTCATTGTCCCACTAGATTTAGGCCTTTGAAAGTTGTATAAATAAATTCCAAAATATGAAAAAATTACAAATTTTAAAATAATCTACCCTTTTAAAAACCCTTTTTTAAAAACCCTAACTAATGGTGTATGATAGGGTTACTTGGACTCTAACCTGCAGCTACTCAAAATTATAAAATTAATTTAACTAGACCTTTCTTTAATGGAAAAAATATATATAATATACTCTTACCCATTGGGTAAATAAATTGAAAATCTATATATACCCTTACCTTGGCTTAATTGGCTCATTAATTTTCTAATAATTACCTCTTTTTCTACTAACTTTTCTAATAGTTACCACATTCTGTTCTCCTACTCACCAACATGAATATGAAAAGACAAATTAACATTATATTTATATTCATTCAGATTAAATAATTTTAAAAATGAGATAAATATCAATGAACTACTGAAAACCATATGTCAACATAAGAAAAAGAAAAATGTGAATCATCATCATTCATGGTGCAAAGGAGCACAGAGCCCAAGTGTTAAGTGTGTGTGTGTGTACATGGATTGTGGCAGAATATGATCTTGGCATACTTGAGTTTCTTGGTGGTGGGTTGCTTTACTAGAGACTGGATGTTGTTTTTAGTTTTAGATAATAATTCAAGGTATACCATACCCTAGGGTCAGTTTCCACATCGACAAAATGAATTATTATTTATTTCCAAAAAATGAGTTCATTTTTATTTTTTTTGAAATTATTATTGTTTTCATCACCTACTATATTAATATTGTGATATGAGTGGTGAAATTATTCAGAGTGTAGTCTATGATAATTAAAATGATTTTCAACATGTCAACTTTACATTTTTCACAAAATTTCATTTTTGCTATTTTGAAGATTATTTAATGATGGAACTCACCTTAGGGTAAGGTAGTTAAATCTGATGCCTATTAGGAAGGTAATTTATGGATGACACTAGGCTAGAGATGTGAAGGGGTCTGGATGCACTTGTTTTTCCAAGTCATTCCATGCATGCTTTCTTTATGTGCAAGCTTCCATTCTTAATGGATGTTTTTTTTGCCCTTTGAAAGTAGAGTGAAAAATAGGGCTTAGCCTTCTTGAATGAGGCTTCTTAAAAAATTAGAGCTTATAACAACTTGGGAATGTTGGAGTTGGACCTTGATTTAATCTAATGGTTGAATAACAATAAGGTTTAGAAACAACCCAAGAAAAGTAAGGGTTTTTAGTTTTGAACATGGTATCATTGTAGGTGTTGTCAATTGGTTCACCTATAAAATTTATTTATTTATGTCTAAATGAGGTTAGAAAAACATTTTAAAAACTAAATTATTAATAAGTTATAAATTAGAAAATTTAGTCTAATGATGGGATATTTATTATAGAAGTAGCCCAAATGTTTTGGGGTTTTGACTAGTGTTGTGTGGTTCTTTGAATTTGTAATAAGGGACGGGTTCTAGTTTTTTAAAATTTTGATTTTAATCAAAGAATTGTTAGTTCCAATTAGTTTTTATTAAGTATGGGAGATGATTTAGAAAATTAATCTGAATTAATTATTTTTAAAAAAAAGTTTCAAACTTTCTCTTGTTTTCGTTAGTTTCATATGCTTTGATATTCACATTTTTATGGGAAAGGTCAAAATGTTCTTGTTTCATCACATGTAAATGCATTATATTGTTAAATCCGCATGTCACATTGAAATGAAAAATGAAAACTAACTTCTCACCCCAAAATAATATTATAATATAATAATAAATAATAAAATAAACCCACAAAAATACACCATTGCTTAGAGAGCATGATGAGAAAGGAAATGAAGTTGGGATTTGAATTTCCCATTTGGCAACATGATTTCAAACCCATTTTTCCAACTTGCAATAATACTAGTGTCTAGCACCAGACCAGAAGAATCATGGGTGTCAGTTCTTTAGGATCTGCCCAGGTGGTGATGATCGATCATCATCTATCAGCAGCACCAGCAGCACCAGCAGCACTGCAGCAGCATGCCATAAGCCGGGATCTTTAACAGGAGAAGGACTTGTCAATGCCCACTCCTCAAGGGATTTGTCAGATTTGTCAGGCTCTCCTGCATGATGATGGTAGTGGATTAACTAATAATCTTGAGAACGCAATTCAATTGAGTGTTTTTGTAATTTTCTTCAGGAGTCATTTAATGCTGACACCATAAGAACGTGGGCAAAGGTGGATGCCAAATTAAAGAGTCGTTCAGGCCATATGAAAACACACACACACAAACATATATAGAGATATATTCATAGAATCATCTGACTGAAATGCTTATTTACTTACACGCTGTTAGTTACCTACTTGCCCGCAGACAGCCAAGATCATCATCAGCCACTTTCAGTTGTTTGCAGAAGATCTACTAGATCAAATCTAGTTGTTTGTGTGGATGTGTATCTCTGACCTATGCATGCATTACAATAGAATATGGTTTTTCCTTATGCTCGAAGACCTTTTGCTCATGCATGATACCCATGTGTGTGAAATCTTGTGGTTTCAACGATGTCAATGTAAAATATTTGTGGTACCTGTGCATGTGTTAGAATAGAATATGGTTTTTCCTATGGTCGAAGACCTTTGCTCATGATACCCGTGTGAGGCAAATCTTGTGGTTTCAATGATTTCAATGTAAAATATTATGTGTGGTACGTGTGCACACGTTAGGATAGAATATGGTTTTTTTTTTCTCACTGTCAAAGGGCTTTGCTCATGTCGCCCGTGTGAGGCAAATCTTGTCTTGTGGTTTCAACAATTTCAATCTACATTATATTGTTTGGTACTAAGGAAAAAACCATATTTTGTTACATACGGTTGAAATTATTTTATTATTATAAGATTGCACTAGAAAATACCCATGGTGGATGAGTGTGAAAGTTTGATCAATTAACTTTCTTGGGTCTATTACAAAAATTTGAATGTCAATTAGGTTATCAATATTTTGGGGGTAATAACTACCGTTTATGCATAAGGATTGGTTATCAAATAATCAATTGATAACCACTAGTTATCTTGTTAGTTATTAGTTGCTCATAGGGGTTTTAACAAAGTTAAAATTCTTGTTTTTAAATCTTGTTTTTTTGGGTTCTCTATCATAAAAATGTTAAGTTTTTAAAGATTGATAAACTACTTGGATTATAACTAGGTCATTGTGGTAAATTAATATATTTTATAATTCTAATATTAGTTGGTTAAGTTATCAATCAATTATCAAAAAAATCAGTAATTGGCTAGTAGGTTATTAATGATTAGATTGATAACTAGGTCAAAAACTCAATAACTGACCAACATTGGTCTATTCCATATAACTCATATGAGGTGTATGTGGGAATTTAGACCAAAAATCATGATTGATGGGATTCTCTAAATGAGTTTCTTCACTCTACAATGAACAACTTAATTGTAATTATCGATTCAGGAATTGGAACTTATTTTTAAAATGAAAACTAAAACTCAAATTTCTACTTTTGAAAAATAGGATTTGAAATTGGATTCTTGATCCCATTTATATGTGGAATTAGAATTAGAACCATTTTAAAATAAAAATATAGGTATTAGAGCCCATGATTAACCAACTATTAATTGACAATTAATAGCTAGTTTTGGTTCCAATTAATAAGAATTGGATCTGAGCTAGATTAGTTTTTTTTAAAAAAGAACATGACCAATGTTGTGTGTGTATGTGGTTTAGGACTTACATTTCATGTATGTATAAATGGTATAATACAACTTATTTACACTCCATGTAAATGTATAACACAAGATGTAAAAATGTAAGTGTAAAATGATGTGAGTGTATTCATTTCAAAATAATGTAAAAACATGAAATGGGGGGGGGGGGGGGGGGGGGGGATTTTTTTTAATGCTTTCCAAAGGGGTTTTTTCTTGAGTGGCATGGGAAAGAAACTTTGGCTAATTCTAAAGGGAGGGGGGGGATGGACCAAGGCCCTCCAAAATATGTTAAAGTAGTAAGGAAATAAACTTAGTCTTTTTGAAGGGTAAAAAAACCTTTCAATTGGATGCAATTTGTGTTCAAGGTCAATTTGGTGCAATTTTTTAGCACAAAGTTTTTTTTTTGTTTGGTCTTTCCTTGTAAAACCAATGAACTCTAAATCCATTTGCTTGATTACATGTAAAAAAAAATATTTGAAAAAAAACCTCTTGTTTGCAAAGCTATTGTTATACACAATGTAGTTCAATGATTGAAATGAGGGAGATAAAAAAAAGAAAAAAAGTTTTCCAAAAAGGTTGGAAAGGTCATGCTCATACAAAGGTTAGAAGGTAAAATGAGGTGACTTTGAATGTGCATAATGAAGGCTAAGGTTTAACAAAAAAAGAGTTAATGCTACAAGTCATAGAAATCATAATAATTGACAACAATACATTATGTGAGGCTAATGTAACTATAATCTTGGCATTTAACTATATCAAGGCAAGTAAGAAATAGCGGACAAATGAAATTTTATTGCATAATACTTGTGCATAGAAAAATGTTCATTCCTAATTTTTTTGAGATTGGGAAATGTGTTCTAAATTGTACAAGCTAGAAGATCCAACAATTTGATCATTTGAATTTTCATTCACAAGATGCACATGGAATGGATTTAAACCTATAGTGTTTTTATCCAAATATATTCATATTGGTAAATATACACCTTGTCACCCTACCATGGTGTGAAATATTTTTTCTTCCACCTTTTTAATTACCCTATTTATTTAATATTCAAACTTATCTTAGCATTACTATATCTAGCTGGTATATATTTGAAAATTTTCATGC
>Ga0209611_10004008_pt1 | contig 25294 bp, 23 predicted proteins | sample S1TSphgellanicum_3_FD_187693 | JGI IMG/M metagenome (GOLD analysis project Ga0209611, IMG submission 187693) | Host-associated microbial communities from peat moss isolated from Minnesota, USA - S1T2_Fc - Sphagnum magellanicum MG (SPAdes) (version 2) | ecosystem: Host-associated > Plants > Peat...
TTTCATCAAAGTATCAAGTTGGAGAGAGTTTTGTCCATCATGTTCAAGACAACATTAGAGTTATCCTTAAAGTCACCCTGTGTTTGATCCCTAGTTTGACCCCATAATCCATGTTTGATCCCCTCTTTTGTTTTCCTTGTGTGTACACTTGTTATCATGTTATGCTGGGAAGTACTTGGTCCTAGTTTTGTCACAAAAACTGGGGACCAAACACAGGGTCCTTTACAGATGACTCTATTGTCCAGAGGTTTATGAAATGTGGCCACAGTGAACCAGCACCCCACCAGTGCACCATGAAGGATGAATGATAAGTGGTCAGGAAACAGTTTTCTGTTGGGTTCCAGTTCACTAACTAACCATGGTGGTTAGCTCCGTTACTTTGTTTTCTACCTACCTTCTAACAACCCACACAAGCACGTTGTTAGTAGGTAGGTAGGTAGCAACAACAGCCCTTACCTATGTATATATAAACCTTCTACTGGCCTAGAAGTTGCCTATTTTCCTACCTATCTCCCTATATCTGAGACCTATTTCCTACAGAATTGGTTACTAAGGTGAAACCAAATATTACCTCAGGTGAGGTTCATCCACAGCTGAGTAATAACAGACATCCAGTGGATGGTGTGCTGGTTCGGTGTGGCCATGAAATGTAGCCTGGTTACAGACTACCTTCCTTAGAATCACCCAGCACTAATCACACTTGCAAAATCTCCCCTTCACACCAGGGTGGTTTTTTTTTTCCCCCAATTTTGTGATATGAAAAAATTTGGCGATTTTTTAAAATAAGAAAAATAAAATTCAATATATTTTGTGATTTTTTTTTTTTTTCTGAAAATTCCCCAATATTTTTGTTTTTTTTTTTCCAGAAAAAAATACTCTGCCCCTCACTCACATATGAGAAATTTGGATCATACAATTTAACCAAAATGAGCAGAAGGTAAGTGGGTTTGTTTTGCTTGTTAAGTGTACAGGAAGGTGGACTAAGGGGGTGTGTTTTGTGTAGGGTTAACACTCTGAAATGCCCAATGGGTTCTTACTCTCAATTAGTGTAATCCTCCAAATACACTACAAATCGTCTTCGTGTTGGACGTTTTTATATAAGTAGGTGAAGGGCCTATCTTTCAAACCTTCCAAGATTTTTTTAATAGCTTCCAGTTTGAGGATTTTGAGGTACCCTACCTATCTCACAAGGTCAGTAGGTCAAGTGGAATGTACCAAATTTTAGGCCCTTCACCTACTTGAAAACCTTGCAGCCAGATCATGATGACACCCTTACTTGGGACCTTACAAAAGCTAGTAGGCTAAGTGAAAGGTATAAAAGATCTTGGAAGCTTCGAAAGATGGGGAATCTTCACCAAAGTAAAAACTCTCTTGACACTTACACCATATAATTGGGGACCTTATCAAAATATGTAGGGCACTTTGTTTGATGTTTAGGGTTTAAGGTTCAGGATTTTCATTTGTTTAATGTTTAGTGTTTAGAGCTTTCATGTTATTCGAATATGATTTGTGTATTGTATGTGGAGAGTGGAGAGCACCTTACAATCCATAAAATTTCTGCTGGCACCTTCCCCCCTATAGTTCCTTAAGTCAATCATCCTACATTGTAAGGTTCCTGGCTTGGAACTGTGACATCAAATGTTGCAAAGGATATTATGGGAGTAGAAATTGAGATGCTGAACAGCACTGTGAGCGATTGCAATAGTGTGTTGAGAAACAAAATAGAGAGCAGACAATGCACCCTGAGTAGCAGAATGAAAGTGTGCAAAGATGTGGGGGGTAAAACAGAGAAATGTTTAAACTTGAATCAGGCAATCTCCATGCATGGCTTAACAACTGTGAGCTCAAAACAAGAAGTTGGGTATCAAAAAGCATGATGCTTTGCCACTTTCAGGTTGCAAATAAGACAAGTACACTTGCAGCAGAAGGGAGCATCAAGCAAGAAAAGCATTGCTTAAAATGGACTACCAAGTGCACAAATAAAAACCTACAGGAATCCAGTGACCCACTAAAATGAACTAAAATGAAGTACAACAAAGGATCCACTGACCCACTAAGTTGTGGGAGGAGGTCTGTCCTGTTTCAGTCGTGGTACAATTGCTTTGTCTCTTCGTGCCTCCTCCCCATGAATTTCACCCATTAAGGAAAGTTTCTTCTTGGAGATTTGAGGCAAATTATATGAAAGGTCCTTGGCACCATCACCCTTGATCATCTGTGCAGGAGGCATGTTCAGATTGACCTCAAATTCATTTTTTATTGTTTTCTTCCTAATCTTTGTCATGAGTGCATTTTCTGCCTCCCCAAAACTGCTTCCTACTCTAAATTGCTCCATGCCCTCCTGCATCTTCTCTTTCAGCTCATGCTTGCTTGAATCCATTAGGTTTCTGATAGGGCCTTCACCAAGTGGTTTGCTTTTTGCACTTGTCCCATCCATAGCAACTGTCCATGGCTTCGGTGCACAAGGAAGTGCAAGACTTGCATAATTGTGAGGGTTGGCAACTGCAGCTTTGTGCTTTGTGGCTAAAAGTCCCAACTGCTGACCAGATTTGTTCAAGGTTGTCAACATCTCTGCCAAGTGGTCCTCAGAAGCTTTTTGCTTCTCATTGTAAGAACCAAGCACTTTCTGCCTCCTTCTCGGCTCCTGCAGGCAGAATATTCAGTGCAAAACTTCCAGCATAGGATGATGCAGTCAAAAGCAAGCACCACACAACCAACCAAGGGAGAGAGATCAGGTTCATATTGAGACAAGGGAGGAAAATTTAGACAAAGCAGAAACAGGAGTGTGCAGACATGGCATATTCATAGAAAGTGGGAATTTGCAAAGCAGTAAGAAAAAAACAGGAAACTGGAATTGCATCAGCTCATTGTCCATCAAGTTTATCATTTGGTTTGAAAAACAACAGCAAAAGATGAAAGTTTGCCACACAGAGAGTAGATGAGGACATGAGGCCCCCACCTCATGAAGATCAGCCTAAGAGATTGAGTGAAGAGTATTGGTGGGTTCTTGTTTAGAAGACTGAAAGTAACATGGAAATCATACCATTATGATGCAGCCAAAGGTGAAGAGGGAGCTTTAGACCAATTTGAGGTCTGGTACAGGATTTGCAAGTTCATGCAATGCTGCTTCATGGGCCTCCAATGCCTCCTCTATCCTCACCTTGTATTCCAAATGCTAAATAGGTGAAATTTTGACAAAGAAAGCATTTTGGAACCACTTACCACTGGTGGAAGCTGACTAGGTTGGTTTGTTCAGAAATGATGAGGCTTGTTCCCACAAATTCAACACAAATGAGATATCTTCATAAGTACACACAACTTCTTCAAAACAAATGATTTCATATGGGGAGGTTCATGTACACAGTAACTGACATTTCCTTCTTGTTACTGTGAGGAAGGAGAATCTGCTCAAGGAAGAAATCAGGCATCTCAGTAACACAATACTGAAATGCAATATAGTGACCAACACAGAAGTTGTAGACCCTGGTCACATGGTCTATACAGCATGCCTGCATAGACCTTGCACCAGGTTGGCAGGGAGCAAAAGACACATGACATGCACACAGTACTGTGGCTTTGCTCACCCAAGACTAGTGGACACAGACCATGGTTGAAGGCAGAAGAAAGATAACACAGCTCAAATTGCTGGATATAGCCCTGTGGCCATAGACTCTGTACCAGTTAAGGCGGGGCAAGGGAACTGCAGCAAGAGAGACTGTGACTTATGATGGAGTCAGACACATATACAGAGACATACTATTGCTGTAGCTTTGCTCACTCTAAACTTGCTAGAATAGCCACAGCTGGGTCAGAACCAACAGAGGCACAGCTTGAATTGCTGGATGTAACTTTATGGCCAAAGATGATGTGGCCATGCAACAGAGAGAGATGGACACAGGCCATAAGCATCAGAGTTCCCCCTCCTTGTGCCCACAGACCCACTTGAACAATAAAGAGAGCAATTGCAAAAGAAATATCACAAGAAGGCCATTGATAGCTCTGACAGCCAACATGGAACAGCAGAAATCATAGCAAACCCAAAGCCACTTGGTTGTAACCAAGTAGAGAAAGAAGGAAGTTAACAACATCCACAAAGTTCCTTTGCCTCCCAAAACCAGTTTGAACAGAGTGAGATGACCAAGCAAACATGAATTTGCTCACTGCAGCCTTGTGGCCCTTTATCCCAGTCCCAGTTTGAAAAATCCCCACAAGACTTTGTTTTATGGCCTAAACTCAGTTTGATAAAGCAGACAGAAGCAGAAAGCAAGACACACAATTTGATATATAGCATCTGAACCAGATCCCAGAGAATGAGAAAGTACATAAAAGGCCTACCTTGCCCATTTTAGTGAGACGCTTTTTTCGCTCCTTAGCACGACAGACTGCAGCCTTGATGCCAATATTATCCATCCAACCTTCGGGCCATATCTCAGCCAACTACACACCATGCCAACAAGAAATACAAAATTGTCCAGGTAAATTTATATCAAAAGAGATAGAGTATTATATATGTAGCACACTCATTACAATCCACATCTGCACATACAGCAGGAAAGAGGAACATTTGTTACTGGAGATGTAAGACTCATGATTCTGTCTTTCTCTTCACAACAATAGACAGACTGGACAACATAAGTAAAACAAGCCATTTTGCAAATAAGTTTGCTTGACAGAAAAACTGACTGTTCAGACAACATGAAATCTAACCTCAACGTACAGCTTTCGAGTCTGTGGTCCTTTATGTTCATCCATTCCCTGTTCAAGTAGGCCACAACAACAGCCAAGCTCTGAAAACAAAGATATAAATGGCAATGAATAGTTGGAATAGTACTAATGCAAATTGCAAGGTAATTATTCTTAAAAGAAGTTTGCCTCCAAGTCTGGGAAGGTCATGACCTGGCTTACAACTTGGTTACATCCCCAAAAAACAGTTTTCACAAAAATCAATGTACTTCTCTAACATAAAAATGAAGATCCTAGCAAGCTGGAGGAACTTACAGCAGACATGATAGTCCCTAAGGTACATCTTCTCTGCTCAGGATTTGTGGCTAGAACAGCAAGGAAAGATAGGGATTGTAAATTTCCTCCACAGATGCATTCATAATGGTAAAAAAAAAATAGGTAGTCACTAAATTGTTTCCTGAGTATGTTCAATTTCTCTTGTTCAGCCAATATTGGAACTGAGATGCAATCCATCACTTGCAATATATCAGATAAATGTCAGAAAGATGTGAGACCTCAAGGTACTGTTCATAGAGATCACAGAGACGGTCCTCGGTAGCATGGTCCCACTTATATTTTGCATTGTTGCTTCCACCTTTTTCTGCACAACTGGGTGCTGCTTGGAAATCATCTGAGGAACCTTCTCGCATTTCAGCATCCTGGAACCAACCTAGGGAATTAGGAACTCATTTCTCCCTTAGGGTGTTCAGGCAATGAGCAAACAAGAATTTGGACAATAATTGTAGAACCTGCACATGCAGTTAGCAATGGGCCAAAAGAAAGCACCAATTGACACAGATCCAAAATTGATGTATGTCTAAAATGTGTGGGGGTATTGAAATCAGGTCATCATGTTAGGTGGGTAACAATCTGAACCTGGGCTTGCAGTGACAAAACTCTTGATTTAACCATATCTGTCACCTCACGCTTGATGTCCAGTATTCGACCTTCTTTTTCTTGCTTGGCTGACAGACCCAGCTCCACCATCTCCTTCAGATTCCTCTGTGAACCAAATGTCCACCCCATGCAATAGCACCAACACATTACCCACATTAATACAATAAGCAACTACAGAATTCCTACTACAAAGATCACAATGCAATTTTCACTAAGTTTTAATGATGCCCACCTAGAGACCGCAGCTTAGTGCTACAACACTACACTAGGATTTTCAAAAAACAGCAATTACATGGGCCCCCCAAACTAAAATTATCACAAGTCCATTGCTGCTATTGAGGGACATTCAAAGTTGGTATGACAGTGGCACTTGAGGTGAACATTATTGACAAAAATAAATGAAAGATTGGCAGAAATTGTATTGTTGGCAAAGAGGTTTCAGGTCACAAAGTTTGTCATGAGCAGATCCAAAGGAAAGTTTGACACACCAAGAGGACAATCAGTGAAAGCATGTGGGGATACTTCACCTTTAGAGTGTTGAGGCGCATGACATGGCCTAATATACCCATGAGACGATCCACAAGCTCATCCGGCACCTTGCCTTGTCTTGCCTGCTGCATTCTCACAAAAACCATATAACCCATGTTATCACCATCCCAACAGCACACCATATCTTCCTAGATATTGAGAGCTTTTCCATGCTTACAATTAAAATCAACCTGGATAGAATTGAGCAATGACCAAATAAGGTTAGAGGGATTTCAGATCCAACAGTCTATCAGCAAACATTATAAAACACATAAAATGTTAATGAGCAGTGTGAACAACTGCAACAGTCACAAAAATGCTCGGTGACCTTCAACTTAAACTTGAATGTTAGTGACTGGCAACCATTCTAGACCCACTGACTTCATCCTGGCAGTGATATAGTCCAATGTCAGGCAAGAACCAATGCATTTAGTCTCTGAAATTCTGAAGATGATAAACCAAGGACACACTTTCCTAGAACCCATAAGTTCACTAATACCATACCCTTATTTTGCATAGGTCTTCACATGTTTGGAGTAAAAACAGAGGCATTCCCAGAACAAGGAAGAACACATGCAACTCACCGCTAGTCTCGCAACCTTGGCGAGCTTCTGCTTTACTTCACGTGGCAACCTCTTAGCCTTTCCTCCTGACTGTGATGGCTGCTCTGGTTCTTCACCATCAGCTGTTGGTGGGCAATCTGTTACATCCAAAAGACCAAACAATGAAACAGAATTAGACAACGCTCAGATACACAAAAACATCCACCTCAATGGACGGGATTTCCCCAAGATGATTGACCAGATGTTTATGAGCTAATGATAGCAGGCAAGACAGAAAACCTACATTCGGCTACACCCTTTTCAAGATCCTGAATGGCTCTTTCCATCACGGTGCCTTTGGGCCACCCTGAACGCCGACCTGGGCTGGTTTCCTTTGGACCTGGTGATATTGATTTCTGGTGCACAGGCCACCAACAAAGAGCTCACTCATAGCATGCTATCACATGTGCAAGAAAATGGCATAGAAAAAGAATATAGAACATCTGAAAACCTTGATTAAACAGTCTTGACAAATGATAATCAGAAGTTTGTCATTAACTCTCATGCTTGACATTAAAAGTAGACCAAAAGATCAGGTTGATGAAGGTACTAAATCAGATGCAAAACCAATGCAAGAGCTCACCCCAGAACCACTTGATCTGCCAGCAGCACCTTCAATATCCCTAATCCCTTCCTCCTTAGTTGAGTGCTGTGACATCTTGGGCATCATTGGATTCACTGACACTGGCATCAACACTTTTAAATCCTTGGTTGCTTCTTTCCACCTTTTCTCTTCTGAAGGTGAACCAAACCTGGGATCCAATTTCTGTATGTTGGCTAGGTCTTTAAAAGAACCAGGGTTTGGGTGCTGTACATCTGCTCCAATGGGCTTCAAAATCTTGCCTGCAGAGATATCGTGGGCTTTTGACTTCCCATCCTTCCAGAGCTCCAGTTGTGATGATACAAGAGGTCCAGCTTGTTTTCTCTCCTCTGCTTTGTTAGAAACCTGTCTGATTTCCTGTACCCTGCCTTGGCTATGAGGCACAGCTAAATCAAGTTTGAAATGCTGCCTGCCCTCATCAATGGAAAAGTCTTCTGGCTCACTTGAGTAAATCCTGGTTAGAATCTGTTCACAAGCTACTCCTGGCCCCGCTCCATCATGTCTTCCTGAATCTTGGAGCAGTTGTGCTGCAACTTTCATCCTCCCCTTCACCTTCATGCGTCTTTTTGCAGAGTCCTCCAGAATTTTCTCACCAGCAACTTTCTTCACATCCCTACGTTTCCTTTTCTTTGGAATAACTGCAGGATCTGGAGGAGCTACAGATCTGGAATGTGATGTTCTAGGAAGGTCAGTAACTGGAGGGAACGCAAATCCAAATTTCAGAGTTAACTTCAAGATTCCACATACTTCACACTCCTCTGCAGCTTGACAAGAGAGAACTTTCTCCAAATTTGTCTACATGGGATTAAACTTAAAAGAAATCACTGAAAACACTGACATCTTTACAAGATTGCAGAGAGAACTTCACAAGACCACCTTGAAGGGAACCGTTGTGTCCATTCCAGCAAATAAAAAATGAACGCAACAAAATTGAGTATATTCATAACCTTCTGAGCGTCACTCACAAAGTATCAGACAATCACCTTCACTACGAACAGCAGCAACTAGCTGCCACTATCCCCACTGATTTCATCAGCTCTCAACTGTCAGTGTAGCTAAGTGTACAACAATGTGCTCCAAATTTTGGGGGAAAAACATAGCAAAAATCTGCATGCAGAGTTTGTCACATTCTGGAAGCAGCAGGACTCAGTCATGATGTCAGCTTAGAGGAAGTGACTAGTATTTCTTATTCAAACTGCAACAAGCAAGCATCGGAACCTAAGGTACAGAAAGGCAGGCATACATATAGGGTAGGTGGTTGGTAGGGCCCCCTGCACATCCTGGACATATCCTTTCAGCACACCAGTGAAGACAATGACACCTAGACAAGAAAGGGAACCCAACAGTGATATAATTTGTGAAGGTTCAAAAAAGATTGCTGACTTACATCTTCTCAAGATCTCCTCTATTGATGAAGAACCCTGTGTGTTTGGTTTTTGCCTTCTCCACCATGAAATACTCATTCTAAGTACCACCAGACCACAGATCATGCACAGAACAAGATTCAAGCTATTGTGAAACTTTGTTAGCAGATCTACATAGAAACAAGAGGCTGATGGAGAACAAACAAATTTGTAAACATTAGATAGCACCATATTGTTGGTCAGAATGTTTGGAATCTCATGTCAAACACACTTTGCCTGCCCACAACATTGAACCTACCCATCTGAACTTAACACAGACAAGGATGTACCAGCTCTTCATCATCAATGAAAGGGTCATCAGTGTCATATTGATCCTCGTCAGGACTGTCTTCCACATTCTCCTCATCACTATTTCCTCCCTATCACATTTGCACAGAAAAAAACTTAAACAAAGTTTAGAGAATCATACTAAATAAACTCATTGACCTGGTGGAAGCTTTGTTTTGTCAACTTTGAAAAGTTTGCACCTCCCCACAAAACTGTACAACTCTGAATCTCCCTTAGATGCTGATCAATTGTTTGTAACTCAAAGAATGACAGCAAAGTGCAAACAATGAGAAGGAAATGCCACCTTGTACAGTCGTTCAATCCTCTCAACAACAGAGCTGAATCGATTTGGTGGAGGTGGGAGTGTATCTGGAGTCCTTGTCTGTAGCAGCAATCTCTATACATATCAGAGTAATGCAAAGAAACTTGCAAAAGTTAACTGAGCATGTCTCACAGAGAATGAAAACAAGGTTCAAAAAACTTTAGTACACATTTTTCAAATTCCATCCATTGTTGCAGTAGTACTACAATAAGACCTTCCCTCAAACCATACACGCCTCCAGGCACTTCTGTGATAGCCTGAGGCACACTAGGACTGGCTAACATGAAGATCATCATAACCATTGTATCAGAACCAGAAGAAACAAAACAAACATGAAAAGAATGAGTGTGGTCATAACCTTATAAGCATCACTCACAAAGCATCAGAGAATCACCTTCACTATGAATAGCAGTGACTAGCTGCCATGACTCAGCACCAATTTCATCAGCTCCCAATGGTGGGTGTGGACAAGTATATCATAATCTCTCCACAAAAAATGCACGCAAACAGCTATACAAAATCTGCATCCTGCATTTCTCTTGCATTATTCTGGTAGCAATCTGAAGACTCAATAAAGATGTTGACAAGCACTCATGATACATTAGCTAATCCAAAACATCACTAGTGTCCTCATTCAAGCTGCAGCAACCTTGTGATTCAATTCATTCTAGTTTGGTGCTGTTAAAGCAAGCATCTAAGTGTACAGTCATAGTAGAGAGGTATACATAGAGAGTGTGACAGTATAAAAACCATGCATGCAAAGAGATGAAAGTCCAACACAATGCTATTCACAGATATGGTCAGTTATCCATTTTCTTTTCTTTGACTCATACTTCAAGAATACTCTAGGAGCATTAACATATTCAAGGCTAAGATATGGAGATGTGTACTGCAAGTGTTTTGCATGTGTACTGCATGCAGAAAGGTTCAAATTGAAAGCATGCAAATGAAGAGACCCATTTGCCCCTCTGTTCAGCAGCATCTGGTAAAACCAACAATGCTGTGCCTGTGAACACAACAACCAATGTAGGAATTCTGTGCTCATATTCTTTATGAAAATCAAAAGTCACACACCCAACAACATCTCACTGTGTTCAAGCTGCACGTCAGGAGCAATCCATGATGCTATGGTTTGAAAACACACGAGGCAATCGTACCGAAGCACAAATACACAATCAATTTTCAGAAAGTCTAACGAGAAGAAAAACAGAAGAAGAGGTGACTAAACCCCAAGTGCTGCTTCTCTCTCTCTCTCTCTCTCCTTCACAACCGTCTCGTACAGTCACTCTGCAACACAGCATTGGTGAAAAACCCTCAAGCGCAATCGCAAATCTCCCCAAAAATCCAAAGTGAGCACCAACTAAGCCGTCTCAGATTCCCGTGTCTCTCTTCGGCACATTGAAACAAAAACAAAAATCAAGACAAAAATTCTCCACCCCGGAAGAAAAAAAAGATTTACCTGCACGTCAGGAGCGATACGGGCTTCCAGAGCAGGATTTGCACCAACAGGAGCATCCGAAGGTGCTCCTGACGACATGCTCTTATCAGCATCACTGGTCAGCTTCTTCCATGATACTACGGTGGTCTCTCCATCTTTGAGATCCACAAAGAACCGCTGTCTAGCAGGCATGGCTTACAAGCAAAAAAGCTTGAAAACAAATCTCTCTAGATTATTAAACTGCTCACAATCACGATCAACCAAATAACAACTGCATGCACAACACATTGTCAAGCCTTTTTCCCCACCCTAATCACACGCCCCCCTTGCCCACAAAAGCCAAGCGCATCCGCCCAGCAGGGGAGAGAGAGAGAGAGAGAAGAGAGAGCGGGGGACGCTGGGCGGACAGTTCCGGCGGGCGGGCGGGCGGGGGAGTCGGGACGAGGAAGATGACAGTTTCCACCGGAACTGTCATCTCCGCTGCGCTTCCGCCAGACGAGAAAGGACCACTACAACCAACAGTTCCGACAGTTAGGAAGGGCCAGGAGGATGACAGTTACGTCCGGAACTGACATCTACTCTGTTTAGTACCAGGCTATGTTATTATTATTATTATTATTATTATTATTAGGTACCTTATGAGCAAACTTGCACCCAAAACCTTCTGGGTTTTAAAAAAGAATGGAAATAAAAGGAAATCAGAAACAAAGAACCGCCGGTTCTTTTTGGTTCCCAACCACTCTGCAATAACCGGTGGTTGTCATGAAAGCACCGGAAACGACATCGGGGTAATTTCATCTAGTTGTTTTCAATTTCTGAGAACCATGGTTACATATGGGAAATTGGTTCTTGCCTTCTTGAGAACCATGGTTATGAATCCGAAGAACCGTCCTCACAACTACCAGGGGTCTGGTCCAGTTTATGATAACCGTCCAACACAACAAAGCACAAGCAATATAAGGGTTGAGCTTCTGACCCCACAAAAGGTACATCCATTCACTTAGCCATGAATTCATGTGATATATATATATATATATAATCTTTCTTCTTTTCTTTTTTCAGAATATGCTACATTTATCATCCATCCATTGGAATGAATGAATGTATGTATGTATGTATGTTTGTTGGGTGATAAGTAAAATAAGTTTGAAGTTGCCTGATCTTGTGTAATGAAGTATGGAACAGGCTTGGTACAGCCAATTCCACGTAGAATGAGATCAGTCCAGTAGGGTGGAGCATGGGTTCCATTGGATAGTTATAGATTGAAAAAAACCAGTGTTGTGCCTTCCCAAATTGTAACTCATGGTGATTGAAGAGTGTAACTCTAGTGCTCCCACCAACAATTAACCAGCTCACAAGTGGAACTGGGAGAACCAAAAGTGGAACTATGAGATCACAAACTTGTCCTACTGAGGAAATATCATTTAGAAGTACCTGAAAAAAGACCACTAAAACTGGTTAGAACTTAGTGTGACTTTAGATGAGGGTCCAAGGTCCAGGGACCAATGAATTCAAGCAATCTTATAGGTCGAAAGCTTTAAATCGGTCCCAAGGCCCTTTGAACGAGTGTCCAAGACCAAAAAGTGGCAAATTGAGGCTAAACCTACATGGCACCTGTTTTGGAGGGAAAATCAATTGGTTCCGACCAAAAAAAAAAAAAAACCACTAAAACTGGTTAAAACTTAGGGTGACTTTAGATGAGGGTCCAAGGTTCAGGGACCAATGAATTCAAGCAATCTTATTGGTCGAAAGCTTTAAATTGGTCCCAAGGCCCTTTAGACGAGGGTCCAAGACCAAAAGGTGGCAAATTGAGGCTAAACCTACATGGCACCTGTATTGGAGGGAAAATCAATTGGTTCTGACCAAAAAAAAAAGACCACTAAAACTGGTTAGAACTTGGGTGACTTTAGACGAGGGTCCAAGGTGCAAGGACCAATGAATTCAAGCAATCTTAGTGGTCGAAAGCTTTAAATTGGTCCCAAGGCCCTTTTAGACGAGGGTCCAAGACCAAAAAGTGGCAAATTGAGGCTAAACCTACATGGCCACCTGTTTTGGAGGGAAAAATCAATTGGTTCCGACCAAAAAACACAGTGCTAAAAGAAGAGCTCCTGAATTGGAGAACCAAGAATCAGGCTAGGGACCAAGGTAAAGTCCAACTCAAGGATTCAATTTGCGTCAAATCAGTCCAAATTGGTTCCTAGGAAATTGGACCCTCGACCCTCGTCTAAAGTGGGTCTTATTAGGGTAGTAGGGTAGTAAGAAATGTGATAGGTTAAGTTTGTTAGAGTGAGTGCCAAGTGGTGTTTCTTCAGGTAAACAAGAAGAGGAACTGGTGGGTGGCCCACCAACCCAGTGGTCAAAACCCACCTAACCCACACCAAGGAGTAGATATAATATCCCTTATGCTGTATTCACACAGAGGTTGTAAAAGGAATAAACTAAAAAGAATAAACTAATTCCCAATGTTATCCCATTTGTACAAAAGTAGAAAAAACTGACTTGGCAAATGATGTGGCATTGGGGTTAAGACGGGGATAAATGGGTTGGGATAACTTAACCTAAAGGTTAAAATATCTTCATTTTTCTTAGATTTGTGATCAAGTTAGGGTGGAATAAGGAGGTTAAATATGACCCTCTTGATTGCAAAGCCCTCATGTTCTGTCACAAGGGCTTCTGATGTTGTTCACTAACATACTCTCTCTCTCTCTCTCTCTCTCTCATGTCAGAGAGCACCCAGAATTGTGGGCAGTAACCCCAAAAGAATTCATTCTTTATAATCTGCCCGAATTTATTGGGCAGAATGCAATTTCCAAACTGCCCTAATTTTTTTGGGAGTGTCAGGCTTTTTCCAAAGTGCCCAAAAATGTTTGGGAAAACAAAATGAAAACTTTCATCAACCTTTATAAGGTGCCCGAAACCTTTTCGGGTAGCATAAAATTCTCAAATGACCAAAATTTTCGAGCATCAGAATTTTTCCAGAGTGCTCAAATTCCTGGGCAGGCAATGAATATTCCTGGGCAGCATGAAATTTCAAAATTGCCCGATATGATTTCAAGCATCGTGGAAATTCTTTCTCCCAAATCTTTTTGAACATCCAGGATTTTTTGAGTTCCAAATTCTTTTTAACAGAAATGAATTTTTTTCATGTTATATCATCTGCCCGAAATTATTGGGCAATGTACAAATTCCTAAACTGCCAAAAACAAATTCAAGCATCTTGGTAAACATTTCTCAGGAATTCTTTAGAGTGCCCAAATTTATTGGGCAGCATGGAAAAAATTCCTAAGTTTCCCCAACCTGCCCAAACTTTTTGCATAGTTTGCAAAACCCATCAATAAAAATGTTTCAACCAGTGTTGTGCATGTAAATGGTTTGGGACTTCCACTTCATGTAAGTGTAAGTCCCATAATCAAATTTATTTACACTTTGTGTCAGCATTTAATATTTATTTATATTCGTGTAAGTGTAAATGTAGAACATGAAATGTGTAAGTGCAAGTGTAAAATCGTGTAAGTGTAAAAATAAATACATTCATACAATTTTATGCAATCGTGAATAATAATGTAAGCATAAAACAAATACACTTATACAATTTTATATGATCGTGTTAAATAATGTAAATGTAAAACAATGTAAAAAATGTGATTTTTTTTGAGAAAGAAGGATTTCATAATTTTTTGATGATAGGCCAAATGACCCATTGCAAAATAATAATAATAATAATAAATCAAAACATGCACTCATAATTAATTAATATAAATTTGCAAAAAGGTATCATCATTAAGGGCATATAGTAGAATTATCTCTAAAGTTAGGAAAACACAACACTAGGTAGAACCCTGAGCTTGGTCATAAACAAGGTGAGATTCACCCCTCCCCCCCCCCAAAAAAAACAACACCTAAACAAAATACATTAGCATTCAAAGCCAGGGGTGGATTTAGAAAACCATCAATTTTTGTGATAAACTAAATACACCTTGTCTTTCCTTTTTTTCTTTCTTAACGCGTACACAGTTGCTACATATAATTGCACTACTCCTACATGTACAACTATTATAATTAGTCTTGAACCTTATGCATCAAATGCTGAGTTTCAACATTTCATACCCAGACTTAATAACATTTTTTTACTTTACGGATACCATTGAAAAGGGGGTTTGGGGTCAAAGGAGGCCCAAATTGTACTAAAATCTTTAATATATACACTTACACACCACCAAAACATTTACACAGGTCCCTGTAAATGTATTTGACAAATATTTACACTGGCCTCATGGAAAGTGTACATGTAAGAATATATATATACATGCCAACAGTGTAAGTTCAAAAAGTTCAGATGTGTAAGTGTAAATGATTTACACTTACATAGGATTTACACATTGTATATATGACTATTGACACTTACACGCACAACATTAGTTTCAATTTAAGATTAAATTAACCTCATCATACTATTTTGTGTATCCCCTTTGTGTGAACAATAGAGAGGTTAAGTTTATTCCTTAAATATTAATTGTTGTAACCCCTAAATCAAGAAACAATTAAATGAAATTAAAATATCCTTACTAACCCTTTGTGTGAGTCTAGTTTTGTAAGTGTAAGATCCATCACATTTTTGAGGCGTAAACGTATACACCTCCTCTTTTCTAAGAGGGATATTCACCAATGTAAGGCACATTCCAAATACACTATGAAATTTCTCTAAATGCTTTAAGATTTTTCAAAGGATCTTTAAATACAATTTTGAGTCTTGTTGTACTTGGTGGGTTCGCTAACACATATCGATAAATGGGAGCCATTGCATTTTGGAAATTTCTCCTCTTTCTTTTGTCTCCGTTTAGAACATTAGATTGCATTTGAAATAATGCAAGTCGAAATATTGGTTGAATTGCATGTGAAGAAATAGGCATTGAATGAAAAGGAACCGTGTGAAGTACATGTGCAAACAAAATGATTAGACATACAAAGTGAATTCATGGTAAAAAGAACTTGAAATTTTGTCAGAGCATCAATGTCAAAGTGTAGTATAAGGAGACTACATTGATGAGGTCTAGAAAGGAATCAAGCATTTTTCTACAATAATTTGTCAAAAAATGACTATGTACATGGTGTTAGGCTGACTTATTCTTGGCATCATGTGTAAATTTGTATTTTAATTCATGTCCAAGTTCTAAGTGTGAACGAAGTTGTCTTGAAGACCATATTGACAATTTATTATCACATGATAGCTTGGAAGTTGAAGGAACCTTGCTCAAAGATTATAGTAACAATCATAAAATTAAAATTTTAAGATCAATTTAACTATTAGAGTGTATTCCATAATTTTTTTAAAATGATTACAAGAATTATATTGATAAATTTTGATTTTTAAAATGACAACTATTTATTGTGTAGAATCATTTTAAATATTACAATATACTCTTTGTCATTGTAGACTTTTAAGAATAATAATTTAACCATTTTACTCTTTTCTTTTTTTACAACTTATAAATCATAGGTATAATTAATAAAAATATGAACTAGGTAATGCAAATGGCATCGTAATACTTGGGTATCTTTAATTTTTGAATTAACATTACATAACCTTGTATTAATTGAGAGCTTTTTCCTTTGGCCACAAGGTTATAATAATTATGGTATTCAAAAAAATATTATTTCAATACCTTTTCAAACAATCACCTACATGGACATGAAAAAAGCATATTAACATGTGGTTTTAATGTCCCTTTTCATGTCCATGGTATATAGTAAAATCAAATATAATGAAAATCAATTGGAATACATGTGAGAACCACATGGGAACATACGAGGTAAATTAAAAAGGGGAAGCAAAGATTTTGCTCAAATTTGGAATCTTGTTCAAAGTGTACACTCATGATCATTAAATTATATATATATATACATTCCATTAAATTCTTTAAATGGTTATAAATTTTATATTGATGAAACTTATTAGAAATATTTTTCATGGAAGATGAGTTTTAAAATATTAAAATAGATTATTGTCATTGTAGATATTTAGAAATAACAATTTATCTATTTTATTCATCTATTTAATTACAATACATAAATCATAGGTATAAATAATGGAAATAAGAGTTAATTCAAGTGGCACCATAATAATTGGATTTTATTTTTTTTAAAGTTGAAATTATATTTAATTATAAAATCTTAGAATTGACATTATATAACCTTGGATTAATCCAAAGTTTTGTTCCTGACCATGGGGTTCTAGTTTATTGTGAGACTTGTTTTGAAATTTTCTAAATTTCTTTAATGCATTTGTGAGTTGTTATATTTTTTATCACATAAAATCATTAATGTTATACCCTTGATAATGAATTTGACATTTTAACTAGTTAGTAAAAAAACTTTCAATGTTGCATTACTACCAACCAATGATTTTAGTTGGTGATCATGAGGTGGTTTCAAGACTATCCTTGTAATTTTTAATTCACAATGAAGATTTTTTAATGAAAGATTTTCATATGACATAAAACTCAATGCCTTTGTTTGTCCAATGATAATGATCATTAGTCCAAATCATTCATAGTTTATTTTTCCCATTATTTTATGATTTTATATTTTTCAATACATCAAATTTGATTGGTGCAATAATTTCTTTGAAATTATTAAAAGAAAAACATAAAAGTTCAATCCATATGAACTCAACCTACGACCGACCTTTGCACAATCAAATGCAAAGAACATAACTACATGTGAACAAATTACCTTCAAGTTCATTTGCTCAACATTGCCTTAAGTTTGCATATCCGTGCCATTAATTCCGATGTTGAATTGTAAAGATACGAATCAACACGCAACCTTATACTACCATCAAGTTTGTATCAACATGCCAACATGCTCTGATAATGTCAAAAGCAAAGGTTGGTAGATGTTATGAGGCCTCGATGTTTGATGTGAAAGGTCCAATGTGTGAGTAGAATCCAAGATTTTTGCGTAGCCAAATCTGACTATAAACAACATATGAAACTGAAAAAACTTAAGCATCCTTCTGTGTCGTTTGCTACCTACTGGAACTTTATACAGAAATCAGGTGATCTTTTTGTGAAAATTTGATGACTAGATTACACGGTGAACACTTTTCTTTGGCCAGGAAAAAAAGAAAGTCACCTGGCAAAGTTTTGCCAAAACAACAACAAACGTTATACCACATCCAAATAGTGTGCAAGTTATTGTCCCATTCCCAATTATAAACCTGAAAATACTGAACAATGTGAAGTGAGAGATCCATTAATGTAATCACATAACCCAATCGTTCTGACCAATCAACAATAAGCATACTCCCTTACTTGCTTGCCCTCTTGGAGAGCTCTGTATCCAATGCATGTCCTATGCATATTTGCAGGTCCAAACTCAAATTGACACTATACTTACTGCATTGTACTGTGTACACACTATTATTTTACAGGCAGTGGAGATGCTCTCAGTCTATGATAATAAGACCTTGAAACAAAACAAATCTTGGAAAAAAAAAACCCGTCAACTTGGATACATACACACTCCCCAACACAGAGGTAAGCAAATGTGCAAGATTGTCTAGGAAACATAGCAGAGCAAATTTATTACTAGTAACCCATGAAAAGCTGTCAAAGCTGTCAATTTACCCCAACAAAGAACCCTGCATATTTGTCACCCTCACAACAGAAACCCTGACATTTTTGTAACCGGCAACTATTACAGCCCTTGTGACAGTGAGGTTATCTGTCAAAATTGCCAATGGGGTGATCTCCTCCCTATCCACCAAAATCGTACAAAACTGGGGAGACACCACAGGACAGTAACCTACACTTATTATCCTTCAAAATGTCCTGTGAGACAGGAGGTTTGATCACTTTAACAAGATGGGAAAGTGCACTTGAGAACCACATCATCCTTCCAAAGACCACTACATTTATTACTAATGATCAGTAGAGAAGTTCATCAAAAATAGGGTCGATGTTCTTTCCCCACTTCTCATCATACAGTTTCAACAGCCTTTCTGCTGGGGTCACACCTGCAATCAACAATTGCAACTAGCTTTAGGCCTAGAAACCTGCAAAGAAAACTCATGATGCATTGTGTGCCAGCTGTAACCAACAACCCTCTGACAACAGTCATCACAAACATTTCCTCTTGCTCCCATGTACATAGGATTTTGGTAGCCAGATATTCCTTAAAAACCAAACTCCACAAAATCAAAATTCACTCCAAATCCAACAACCCAAAGTGCTGCTACAAATCACCATGGTGCTTTCTACCCAAATGACAATCAGGCTTCTCATAGTACTTTATACACCTCAACTTCAGAAATTGTTGGATATCATCATCATCAATGTCAACTTGAGCAAACAAGGGGAATTTGAGAAGAAGACTGATTGGTACCAGTTCTGGCAGTTTCTTCAATTTCATTTAAAAAGCCAACCTCCTTATATCCTCTTCTCAACAACCCATCCTGCTCCAACAACACAGCAGTCCAATTAATAGAAGTGAGTTTCACTTCAGAGCATAGTATTTCAAGAGTGCCTACTGCAGGTGACTATTACTCCAAACATGGCAACTATCAAGAAAAACTGCTTATCATTACGGGAAGCTCCAAAGCAGCTCACAGCAACATAATTGGTGTCACAAAGTAAAAATTCCCTAAAGATGGTAGAGGACTGCAAAAGACCAACAGACCTTTGAAAGTTTGTAGACATCCTGCGCCACATGTTTCAAGAGGCCATCCCGAAATGGAACTTGTAGACCCTGCTGTGGCACCTGTTCCTCCCCACAACAGTCCTGATAAGACACAATTGCAGACCCCAGTTTGTTCCAGTCTATCTAATATGCTTTAGAATCCTTTGCTGGATCCCAGAAACTAATGAAGACTACAGTTCCTCTGCAGACAGATCTGATTTCATATGCCCCTGAAAGATCACTGCTTCCAGATGGACAAAGAAAAAAAAACATACAAAAAACCTTTAATGGCCACACAAATTTCAAAGAAGTAGGCACTTGCAATTGATTAAGTGAATCTGTAAATAACTGCTGTATGCCTGACTAATTTACAACTTTCAGTTTAGAGAGGGACCTTCCTCCGGAGCGTAGCTCGTTCCTGATCTGTCCAGTCACTGATGATATCTAGTGCTCCTTGTAGTGACTCCTCATCATACAACAAGCCCACCTATGTCCACAATAATGTCATTCAGACTGCAGGCATTCTGCCATATGCCAACTTTGGACAAACATCATACATCTGTATACCCTCTAAAAAGTTAACAATAAAATATACATCTTGCTTCATTCAGATCAGCCACACTTGCCACAAACAGTAACAGAACACTGTAAAATAAGAACCATAAGCCTCATATTGTAAGTTTGTCATATATGGCATCTGAGTCTAAAGATTGCAACAATCTACCTCCCAATCTAACTTGTGAATTGTGGGCAAACAAGCTCACCCAAGCATGGCAGGACACCAATACAAGGGAATCAAGAAGCATGTTGTATACATACCCAGAAAGCAGGCAGAGCACACAATCGACGCCATGGTCCTCCATCAGCCCCCCTCATCTCCAAGTAACGTTTTAACCTGACCTGCACCTCACAAAGGTCAGAATAGAATATAACATATGTTAATGTGTGTTAACAAGATGTTGCTTCATTAAAAGTTGAGCGCATGACACAAGTATGAAAGCAATTTCAGCAAATTGAGCACCTCTGGAAAAATGGTGGTAAGATGATTTTCCCAGTCATTCAGGGTAGGAAATTCTCCTGGCAGAACAGGCAATTTCCCTGCCATGAAATCCTGCACAACAGGATCACACCCCCCTACCTATGCATTACATAACAGTTTCTAGACTAGCTTATCTTTCAAGCATCACAAATTCTGACAGCTTTGACAATTTGTTGGTTCTAGTCACCAATCCAGGTTGCACCGTAGTGCTACACAGCCACTTCAAATAAACCACTTTCCCAGAAGTGTTAATGGAAGTCTCTCAACAGGACCATAAAACTGCTGCATACACATCACCTTTAGCTACTTCTTTTAAAAGCATGAGTATAAAAGCATGAATGGAATTTTAATTCTGGTTCACATACTCTGAAAGACAGGCCACTGCAATCCACATAATGCTTTTTGCGGTATACAAAATACATGGGCACATCAAGAGCATAATCCACATAGCTCTCAAACCTGCAGCCAGACACTCCTCATTACTCCTGTCTGAATCAGCTTAAAAGCAAGAGTATTCGTACCAAATCAATGACATAATACCATGGTACTTTCCACTGCTGCCATGGCACTAACTACTGTTAAATCTCATCCAAATGGGGAAAAGCCATATATGAACTTTGAAGAATGAAGCTAATTCCCACAATGCAAATGGACATGCTTCACTATAACCTCAACAGAATGTGATAATCAAAATAATAGCCTAATGCATACCCAAAATCACCCTTGAACACAAATGGAAGGTCGCCTGTACGGTTGTTGTCTACATCAGTCCATATGTGACTGCCAAAGACCCCCAAATGTAGGAAACTTGACAGATGAGTAGATGTGCATGTTGTTTAAAAACCACTGACCAGATAATCATAAGAGGTCTGAGTCCTAGGATCACCACAGTCATCAACAGCATTGCATCCTATACAAAAATGATGCAATACCCCAAGGTCACACAAAACAGAACAGAACCAGAGAACCTCACCTTCTGAAGCTGAGGTAGCCATTTGGCTTTCCATCAGTGAATGGTGAATTTGCAAATAGTGCTGTTGCAATCTATCAGAAACGTGACAGTCAAGTTAGGAGTCAGGATACAACATTAAAAAAAAGTTGAACTTATAATTCTCTTCTACCAACCTAAACAACACCACTGCCACCCACAAACTCAGATAAAACAGAGCAATGATCCAAAATCAAATAGAAAGTTTGTCACTGGGCTACATCACCACACAGCACGTACAGGCTGTAAAGCAAGGCCAACTTGAAACTTCCTTCTCATATCCTCCTCAGTCTCAAAGTCCAGATTCACCTGCTCAATACCATCAATTTTTTTGAAGGATGTCCAAAGAACAAGGATAGCTATGTGGATCATTTGTAGTGTACTTGTTACTCCAGAAAATAGGGAACCACTCAACTGTTTGAAAAATATGCTCCATCCTACATGAAAGAACCCCTCCTTCTAAATTGCATTGATAAAAGCCCTTTCTATTTGAAGAAGAATGCAATAATGTCTGGCTTTCAAAGCCCCCACTTTGCATGAATGATCAACCCAGTCACCCTCAGTCTCATTGAGGTCATGGTGTTAGGCACCTGAACAAGTACAACCACCGATGGGGTTGGCACAAGAGCTAATGCATGTTGAATGCTGTACTTCAGAAATAGTAGACCTAAAATGATGATGAACATGGACAAAAAAGAAAAGAGCAAACAAAAGTACCTGCACAGTACATGTTCGAAACATCATGTCTAGACCATACTTGCCCACTTTTGGCATATAGTTACGCATTATTTCATACCTGCCCTGTTCCAAAGCAGGTTGAACTCAATTTAAAGAATGTAACACAAAAAGTCAGAGGCTAACCCACTGTCTGAAATCTCCATACCCGCAGAAAAGGCCAGAATCAAGCAAGAAGACTCCTAATCCCAATTTACTACTAATCCTGATCCTCAACAATAAAACGGTGATAAAACTTTACTTTCATTGACATAGACCTTTCCCATGCAACCTGCATGTTATTGCTGGCTAGAACTCCCATCCACTCAGATTATGGCTATGTACATCACTTGACATGGAGAACACATTGTTGTGGGAAGAGTAGGAATTTTTTCAAAAGCTTTCGTTTCTAGGGCATATGTTCAAGAGAGTGGGAGACTGTAACTAAAAAGTATTAAGAGAAGTAACAAACAGTATGAGAGTGGATAGTATAGAATTTCCACTGAGTATGAAGAGAGGAACAGGACCCACAGGGAACAGGAACAAGCTGCCAAACAGCGGACTGCAGAGGTCTGAAACTCTGCCCACAACCTAGGACCTAGGATTTAGGTTCATGATTTCAAATTTAAAGGATCTAAAAATACATTCTCCAAGCCCCAGGTACATATCAGTGACCTTGACAGATATGTAAAGACACCTTGGGCATGATAGGAATGGCATCCACTGGCCATTTGGGCTGGACGCCAATGCCTGCAAATCCAAGTCCAAGCTCCTCAGCCACTGCCTTCACCTGCATATTGAACCATCTCAATTGCCAAACATACATCATGGCACCAATACAGAATATCTATTACAGAATTTCCAACATTTATCTAGCACTGGTCACTGCAGGCAGACACTTCCTGAGACCATTACTTTCAAAGACATGGCAGCCTTCAGCTGTGCATATCAAAAGAATACGGTGTGTCATACATCAAACTATAGCATGTCCAAGCTCTGCACATTGTCACAAGCACACCAGAAACACTATGCCAGTGAAATACAGCCATGGTAACTTTGACAGTGGTGTACACAACATGAAAGGAGGATGTTGCCATCAGACCTGATATAAATGAGAGTTGACCTCTGCACATGTCTGATGCAGCGTATCAAGTGGTGCACCACTCAACTCAAACTGACCCCCAGGCTCCAGTGAAACACTCTGACCATCCTAATCACTCCCTCCACAGACACACCAATTCCTCAGTCAACGCCCCACCTGGATTCACCATGCAATGATACGCAAAATTTGAAGACCTGGGAAGTTGTAACTTGTTTTCCACTCACAATTGAGCTTGGCCAGATCCAACTGCCCTAAGATTTTACAATGAGGCAACAAAGAATACTAACCAGACATTCACATGACATGAACAGCCTTGCTGTTCAAAAACACGCAACTTTAAGAACTGGTTTTCTAAAATGTAGGTCTTAACTCTTACAAATTTGAGGCCGATAATCTTATTGTCTTCCAGCACTCTCTCCCAATCAAATCGCTCAGCCATTCCATCAAGAAGCTGTGCAATCTGTTCATAGGTTATGGGCTTCAGTGTGTCCAGTTGAAACCCAAACTTCTCATGCTCTGTTCCAATCCTACATAGCTCAATCCAACCCCATTTAGTCATTTCCTTTGCCCATCATCCCTTAACAACAATATACCAAGCACATAATCTTCTTTTGCTTTCTCTACTGAAATTCTGCAATTGAAGGTTGTGTACTTCAACCCTACATTTTAACCAACCTTAAGGAAAAAAGCCAATGTGTCTGTGAGTACAGATTGCAGTAAGTTCTGTCAGGTGCAACATATACAGCTAAGGTCTGTCCAGCTGGGCATTACAACACATACAAGTGACTATCTATCATGACTTTGACCCTTTCATGAAAGTATCACACAAAGAAGCAAAAACAGACCCCATCCTGCACACATCAGCACATGGATCCACGACAAAGAGCATCCATTTTCAAAGAGATCCAAACAAATTTCCTGTGATTACTGGGAAATGAGGGAAGTCCTCAGGGAGAGGAGAAAGGCAGACCTCCACTTTTCTTTAGGCTTACATCCAGATGCAAGATAGGCAACCAAGTCCTGTTTTGTCAAAGGCTCAGTTCGCACTGCTAGCTCCTCAGCTGGTGGACTGGCAGCGACAATCTGTGACTTCCGGCCCACTCTCCATCGTCCCGCTTGAGATTCTTTTTTATCAAGCCGTAAGTCGAGAACTAAACCCCTAAAGCACTCGGCTGCTCTACCCGGCAACAGCGCATACTCCCCTTGCCATATCCTCTGTTGTCTGCCTGCATTCACCAGAGACTGCCTGCTCGACCATGCACCAAAATCATACTTCGTGGCAGAAGACACAGCTGCATGTGCTACCGCCATATCAAATGCATGTGCTGCGGTATCCAATGCCTTTTTTCACACAGCTGCGGTAATACCACGACGATCCATTACATATAAAACACGCAACAGGAACCATTCTGAAGGAATTAGGGCACATCAAGTGTGCATCAACCACTAACAAAAGAAAGTTTATTGTAATGCTCACTTCTGTGTCACTCACACGGCGTTCAATAGCCACGAAAAAACCTTGCAAAAATCCAGAAGCAAAGAGTACATCCAGGATACGAATTAGGTGAGTTCCCTGAAATTCGAACAGAAAGACACAAATCCCTCCCGTTTCTGCAGTCAACTTCCAGCAGCAAGCACAAGAGAAAAATTACAGACAGGAAAAGAAAAAACAAGCAACATACGAAAACTAATTATCGAAGGAAAACAAACGAAGAAAAAGGAAAGAGAAAGTACCTTACAGAAAGGAAAAAAAAAAAAAAAAAGAAAAAAGAAAAAAAAAGAACCTTAAAGAAAAGAAAAAAAAAAAAAAAAATCCCGTTCCACAGCAGCTGCTGCAACAACAATACCAAAGCTGCAGAATTTTTCGCAAAACTCCTTCTTCAAACCCAAACCACACTGCGAGAGAGAAGAGACGCCACCACCACCACCACCACCACGACGACGCCGCTCACGCAGCACTCACGCGCACCAGAT